>Ga0209992_10000427_pt1 | contig 56659 bp, 89 predicted proteins | sample 2SBtaG_2_FD_182564 | JGI IMG/M metagenome (GOLD analysis project Ga0209992, IMG submission 182564) | Deep subsurface microbial communities from Kolumbo volcano to uncover new lineages of life (NeLLi) - 2SBTROV12_ACTIVE470 metaG (SPAdes)... | ecosystem: Environmental > Aquatic > Marine >... | reverse complement strand
CCGTTTGAACCAACCACAAATTGTAAACTTTGTATTTGGAGTATGTAAGAAATTAAATGTGCCAGTTGTACCACATTCAACATAATCATTACTTCCATCAAAACTATAAGCACCTGAACCAAGTTTAGAATCTGAAGCTTTTGATATAGAATTATCATAAAATTTCACATCGTCAATAGTACCTGTAATAGTTCTACCACCACCACTATTTACTCTATTTGCTATTTTGATATATCGTAAACTTTGTGTTGATGATGAAACACTAAATGAAAGTGTTGTAAATACTTTAGTAGAATAAGAAGAATCAGAAAATATATCAATAGTAGAATTTGTAGATGATGTTCTAATAATTTGAACATAATAATCAGTTGATGTTGATGGTGTCCAATTAACAGTTGAAGAACCTCCACCTAATGGGAATGTTGCATCATTTGCTGTTGCACTTCTCATCACGTTTGTGCCATCCATGTTCATATCAATACCAATAAAGTCTTGTGAGGTTGTACTTCCAGCAGATTCATCTTTATCTGATAGACCGATCCAAATATCATTACCATTACCTGAACCACCTGAAATAGCTGAAAAATTAATTTTAAATCTTAAAGTCCATTTTGTATCATTGGCATTACTTCCGTTAAGTGCATCTGCGTGTTGTAAATCATATACACAAGTATCATTTGTTCCATCTCTTTTCATATCAAAGTCTAAATCATTGTCAGTTGTATTAACTCCTATCTCTCCAGAATCAGAATCAGTCCAATTATCACTTCCACTAAAATCTTCTGTTAAATCAGGTGTGTTCTTTAAGGTTTCTGCACCTGTTAATAATGTAATTCCACTATTTGTTCCATCAGCATCAGAACCTAATGAGTCAGATTTTCTATCAACTTTAGTTCCCTGTAATCTCTTTGCTCCTAGATATACGATAGCCATTATGCTGAACCTCTCTCTTTCCATTCTAAAGGACTAGGAAGTGTTGTTGTTCCATTTCCACTAGCGTATAATGCTGTTTTTTCATCTGCTGTTAAAATGTGACCTTTCCATATTATTACTTGTGCTAATTTACCTGCCATTCCACCATCATAACTACTTGTTGGTCTTGCGAAAAATGTGACCTTTCTTGTAGGATTTCCAGTGTTCCAATTCTCATTATCTGTGCTACTTTGAGCAAAACCTGTGCCTGATGTAGCAGCATCTCTTGTCATTGTTAATTGATTACTACTTGCTGTTGGATCGTATGTTACTGTGTAGTGATGCCAAGCATCTAGTTCAGGTATCATATCAGACTGTGAATGATTTAAAGGCATAGTGTTAGTGTCATTTGCGATAAACACTTGTAATTTTGCTACTGATGCTGATTGATATGCCATTCTAATTACCCAACCACTACCATTATCATCTGTCCAAACATTTCCAAAAAAGTATGTTTCTGTCCATGAAGAAGAGCCGGGAAATGATATTGGATTTAACCAAAATGAAACCGACCATTTTGTAGTTCCGTCGTGCATAAATTTATAGTCATTTACTCTTGATGTGTTTTGTGCATAATCTGCTGAATTATTACTTGGTGCTGACATACCATTACCTATTCCACTTGGAGTTGATACATCTCTTGTTAATCCACTAACTGTTAAATCTGCATCTGCAACACTACCATGATTAATTACATTACCTGATGCTTCGTCAAACTTATAATGAAATACAGGTTCTACTGAACCAGCTCGATATATCTTACGAGTATCTGTTTCTTCATAACGTGTACCTGCTTCTACATCTGTTAGTGTAGTTTTTTCATCTGTTACTGTATTATCACTTGCACCAAATACGGTTATGTATGAACCTGTATCATAAGAACCTGAACCTGTATTAGTAGCAGTAATTTTTGTTATTTGTGCCGAAGTGTTAGCCCATTTGCCTACCCATTCAGATCTACTTGGAGCATTACTTGCACCTGCTGTGTTAATATTATATTCTGATATAACTAATTTTTCCTTATCTGATATGTTTGTAATACTCATAGTTATGTATCTGTCATTTGCTTCATCTCCCCTAACTTCTAATTGTGGTTGTGATGTATCTGTTGAATCGCCAGCTCCATCATTACTTCTACGTCTTGCATAATTATTTCCAGTATCAGAATTAAATGTTATATTCTCTTTAATATTACCACCTGTTGCAATAGTGTGAATTATAACTTTCATGTTTTTCTTTGCTGTAAAAGTTCCACTATCTAATACATCTCCAGAACCACTTAATGCTACATGAGCTAATCTTTCCCAAGAAGCCATTAGTCAAAACCCCATACTTTTAGATAAGAAGTTGTAGCCCAAGTTGCACTTCCACCTGAATTTGTCCATGTTATATTTGTAATAGAATCACTTGTATTATCCCACTTGCCTACAAATTCAGATCTTCCGGGTGCTGTACCAGCACCTCCACCTGCATCAGTATCAACTAGTTTACCAATTATTAATTTTTCCTTATCAGATTTATTTATAATAAACATATTAATAAAAAATCCTTCGCCAGCTCCGTCAGTTCCAGAATTAGCCCCTGTAACTATATTTGATCTTGATGTAGATGTTGTGTCAGAACCCCCATTTTCACTATACCTAACAGTATAGTTACTACCACTATCAGAATTGAATCTACATATATTCCCTGTATCACCTGATCCACTCTGTTCAAGATATGCTTGAACCCATAAATATTTTTTAGCAGATATAGTTCCACTAGAAAGTGAATTCCCTGTTCCACCTGATAAATCCACACTTGCTAATTCTTCCCATACTGATGTGCCTGAATCAGCTTCATCGTGATCACAACCTAGTACGACTACTTCACTACCAGCATTCCATGTATCAGAACTCCCTGTATAACTTGTCCAAGAAGTGATAGAATCACTTGTATTTGCCCATTTGCCTACTGCTTCTGATCTATGAGGAACGTTTCCAGCACCTGTTGGTCTTTGTTGAACACTGTGACTAATTGATAATTTTTCTTTATTAGCTGTATTGTTTACATAAGTTACAGAAAATTGATTTGTATCTCCAGCCGTTCTTTGAAAAACAATACCTGTATCTGACGTATATGTATTATCTGAAGCACCAGCACTACTTGATCTTGAGGAATAATTAGAACCTGTATCACTATTGAATCTAATTTCATTAGATGAACTATCAGCGTTTCTACCTAAATCACTATGTAATACCATTATATTATCTTTTGCTGTAAAACTAGAAACAGTAATATTACTATTTGTAGAACCTAATGTTGTTCTTCCTATTTCTTTCCAACTTGTAGCTGGAGGTGGTGAACTTAATGCAGAAATACCTTGGATTCTACCACCGGCTAAATATTCTACCATGTTATGCTATTTGAACTTCAACAAGAGCACCATTCTTGTGAATTACTGTAAACACACCCTCATTGTTTGTGTCTATTTTACGAATGTAAACATCTCTGTCACCTGAACCACTTGCTAATGAACCAACTGCTGTACCAATAGTTTGTGATTCACCTGATTGACCTGCATAAGATGTAGTTGTTGAGTTTCCAAATACTGTAAATACTCCTCCTCCGGTTGATACTTCTGCCCAAGTTAATCCACCTGTGTTGCCTGACTGAGCTGATAAATAATATCCATTTGTAGGTGTATTGCTTACCTTAAGATTTGCTTCATCAACCATATTATCTGCTATTGTTGTTGCATTACCTGATGAGGTTACTTCACCTGTAAGGTTAGCGTTTGTAGTTACTGTTGCTGCGTTACCTGTACAAGAAGCTGAACTACCTGTGGTATCTTGATTTAATGTTGCTACTCTTGCTGCTGCTAAAGTTCCACTACCTATATTATCTGCGTTAGTTGTATCTGTAGTTGCACTTGTTGCAAAACCTGCTTCTGAAGGACTTTGATTAATCCATTTTGAACTTGCATTATCATATGCCAATAAATCATTATCTGCTATTGATGTAATATTTACATTTGATATATCATTTACTGCATTAACAACCCCACCACCATACCCATACCAGTATGATCCTTTTCTGATTAGGATTGTTGGACTGGTGGATGAGAGTGTTTCATCTGAATTGCTTACTGTTTTTATTTGTCCGTCTGCACTAGGACTTGATGTATTTGTTAATGTGATTGTATCACCTGTATCTGCAAATAAGTATATTAAATCATACTGACTTGTGTTTGTAATTGCTAATTTATCAAGTACGTCTGATGTTCCCGACTCTGCTGCTGCTACTGTGATAGTATCTGTAACTGTTAACACACCACTAGATATAGTACGTGTGGCATTTGCTGGAGAAAATCCCAACATACCTTGTGCATCTGGATCAGCATTCCATTCATTTGAACCAACGGGGGAACTCCCATCATCAGGGTATGTGTTAGTGTCTACCTGTGTTGCGTGTTTGTAAAGTGCTTTTCTAGCCAAGTTTTACCACCACATTTTCATAGGTACGTACTTTATCATTTAATCCTTCTTGAGGAGTATGATTAAGTTTTTCTAATAACTTAAATATTCCACCCATTGTGAGCTTCTTAGCCATTTGGCTATACTCCATTAAAGGTGTGATTTACGAAAATTTTCAGAGTGTCTGAAGATGTTTTGTTAAATGATGTGATACTGAAATGAGATAATACTTTTGTACCTGATGCTGGACTTCCTCCACCTACGTGAATACATCCACCAATGATTGCGTTTGCGTTAAAGTCTGATGTTGTCCAACTGGTTCTCCAAGTTACAATATCTGTACCTGCTCCAGTGTTATCAGAGTCACCGTCATTAGTTTTAGGATAATTAGAATCTAGTGCTTTTCTTGAAGCTGTAACTGGTGTTGCTACTTCATTGTATGTGTCTCCTTTTGCTGGAGTTGCTGAACCTGTTCTTAATTCCATTCTACCATTAGAACCATCAAAATCGCTAGTTGGTGTTTCACCTACTGCTTGTTGTGCATAGAATAAGTCTCCATCGTTTGTAACAATGTTCTTAGCATATAACCATGATTTATTACCCTCAGAATCTTCCTTTACGATACATACGTTAAGGTCTGGATTTACCCAGTTTGTTCTTGGTGTTTTTGATTCGAATAAACCTATCATACTGTTATTTCTAAACCAATCAGAGTATTTAAAGATTTTCTATTTATACTTATATTTGTAATTGTTTAGTTATGCCTGCTGTACCATTGCCACCAGTTCCACCATTAGAACCATTAGAAGCATTAGCTCCACCATTTCCTTTAGTACCGCCTGTTCCACCAGTTCCACCATTAACAGTTATGGAACCATTATTTGTTAATGTTTCATAAATTATTCCTATAAATCCACCTGAACCACCGGCTCCTCCACCTCCACCAGAACCTCCACCAGTATGAGAAGCACCATTGCTACCAGAACCACCATTAGAACCATTACTACCATTAGAAGAAATAACTCCACCTGAATTAATTATAATTGTTTTTGCTTGAATATATAAACATCCACCACCATTTCCACCATTTCCACCAGAACCACCAGCTCCAGAACCAGTTCCACCACCAGAACCTCCACCGGCTCCACCTCCACCACCAGAGCCGTAGATGAGTTCTTGTGAAAATAATAAATCTCTTGCATCTTCCCAATTTGAAAAATTCTGAAGACCTGCTGTTATTTGAGGACTTGTTGTATTTCCAGTTCCTCCAGATCCTCCACCAGAATTTACTTGACCAGAACTATTAGCACCACCTGTTGAAGCACTACCACCGGCTGCACCAGCTATATCGGCATTATATGGTGGATCAGCATTACCTCCAGCTCCTCCACCACCACCATATTGTGATGATGAACCACTATCTCCAGCACTACCACCAGCGTGACCACCTCCTTTATTTCCACCTTGTTCATTTACTTCAATTGTTCCACTAACTGTTAATGTTCCTTTTACTCTTATTGTTTGCTTTTTCTTAGTACCATCAAAAGTAAGTGTTTGACCTGCATTTATTGTTAGATTATTATAACTTTTTATAGTGCTATTAGATGTATTACTTGATATGGTTACATCACCATCTGAACCATCTCCAAACCAAAACTCATCTACAGATAATCTAGATGTTTCTAAATCTTTCCAGTTAGGTGTTGTAACTCTATCTGTTACACTAACACTTGTTACAGCACTACCATTAGTTATACCTTTTCCTATAAACAATGCATCGGTTGGTGTTGAACCAGTAGTATTTGATGTGAATGACCAAGATTCTGCTTCTGAACCGGAATCTCTAGCTAAGACTAAATATATATAACTTGTATTACTTGCCGGTATTGTCACAGTCTCATTTGCAGTGCTTTCTAAATGTAGTCCTTTTAACCTAGCAGTTCCTACAGCCACAGTAACATTAAGACCTGAACCTGCCGATAAACCAAAACCAGATATAACATAATCTCTGCACCAATCATCTGTGAATAATTTTTCAAAATCAGATGGTTCAATAACTTTTGCAGAAACTGAATCAGATCTTGGTATTAATACTTTGGTCATAGACTAAGTTGCCACTCCACGATTGCCCTTTTAGACGATGTTTTAACTAATGGAGATGAGTCTACTTGCCTTGCCCACATGACCGGTGAACCTTGATTATCTCTAATTCCTATTTCATTCCATGTCCAATTTGCTTCTGAATAACCAAAATCAGCACTAAGGAATAATGTAGGTCTTACATATACTCTTTCAGAACTAGCAATTGTTTTCCATAATTTATTAGATGATGCTTGTAAATCTGTTTGACCTGCTGCTGCTGCCGTAGTTGAATCACCTACGCCTATAGAATTTCCATATCCACCACCTGTAATATTACCTAAATATTTTAATATAGAATCTTTACCTACATTAACAACTAGATTTTTGTTTAATGTATCTCTTATTAATTTTTCAGAACCATCTGCCTGTTTTTCATATACTTTAATATGAACATGACCATTAAGAGGTACTATTTCTTTACTCATTATGCACCACTTCCATAAACATCTTGTGATGAAACTCCCGGTCTTCTTGAACCATATTTGGAACTTCCCCAAGTTGCTCTACTCTTATCATATATATGATCCGAGTCAGACATATTTAAGGTTTCGGTATATTGTTGTACATCTTGAACTGTCACACCTACACCATCAACCAGAGGTAAAATCTCTTCTGGAGATTCATATTCTCGTATCTCTTTAATTGTTGATAAAGCACCTTCTACATTATGTAATTTCTGAACAATCTGTTTATCATATTCAAAGTAGTCAAAATAATATTCACCCACATTCAAAACTGTTTCAAATCTAGGATATTTCCATTGAATAGATTTAACTACAAATGTCTGAGCAGATAAACTCATATTAGAATTAGTAATGAATACAAGATCATTCTCGTTTAAGTAATTATCTAGTTCACCTATTTCAACCTTGATTTTCCTATTAACATCTTTATATCTATTAAGATATGATTGAACAAATCTAACTCCGTCTTGTCTGTTTGTAATCCAAGGAAGATTTAATCTTTTAGCGTGTACCCCATGTGTTGTTTGACTTGATTCTTTAGTACCTCTAATAAATAATGGTTTTTCATAATCATAAGTTGCAACAATAGAACCACTGACTGCACTAGTAAACGTGATAACTTTACCAACAGTATCTAACGTATAGTCTTGTTCTGGTGTTAATTCAGTTCCATCGTCTGTAACTCTTACAGATATAGCACCTGCTGCTAATGTCATTGATGTTGCATTATTAAGATTCTGTGTTTCTGATGTAGAATAAACAGTCCTTACACCTAAAACTGTAAGATCATTCACTATTTCTGTATCATCATATCCATTTTCTAGTATTCTACAATTAACACCATGTTGTAAATGAACTAAAGTTATATTATGTTCTGCTGGTTCAAATACAAAGGAACCTGTAGGTGTTGTATAAAAAACTTTGTTTGTTAAAGCCCCAAGATTTCTTATTATATCAATAAGTTTTCCATCTGCTGTATATTTTTTAATAGTTATACCAGAATCTGCTCCTCTTCCAGTGTAAGTGAAAGTTGTATTGTTTGTTATTAAATCATTCACAATAAACTCAGGTGATTTATTATCAAACACCGTTCCTCTAATCTCACTCTCTCCTAATATCTTTCCAAAACTTTGAGCAATAACTTCTGAGTGTGTTGTTTTATCTTCTATCTTTGTTACATACCCACCAAATTTCATTGTAGTTCTAGGGTTTCTTTTTGTAAATATTTTTTTAGCTTCTGTATCTAATAGTTGTGAATTATATAATCTTATTCTAGAAATAGTACCTGCAAAATATTTTACTGCTTGAGATGGATAATATAACCCAGTATCAAAAATATTTGATTGAAAAAGACCAGATGTAGGCTGAAATAGATTTATACCTGTACCTAAAAGAGAACCAGTTCCTATTTTAAGTATTGCTGTACTTGTTGCATTTGTGTTATTAGTTGCAGAACCTTTTGAAACATTATCAACATATAATGTTATAAGATTATTTTCGTTTCTTGTTACTCTTACCATGTGATAAGCACCATCATTATAACCTGCTGATGAACTTGTAATTGTCGTAGCTCCAATCTTAAATGAAACATCACCTGCTGATGATGTATTTACTTCTAACTGCCAACCATTAGTTGCAGTAGTTCTCTTTGATAAAACAGGCATAGTTGTTGTTGTTGCTGTCCATTTTAACCACACTAAGATATCAAACTTACCAGAAAAATCCAAACTATTTGAATCAGGTACTTCTATTTTACTGTTAGTTCCATTAAATTGTGCTGCAAAATCATCCCACGCACCATCTACGTATGTAATATTTGTTGCTGTTCCATGATTATCATTATTACTTTCATCTTTTTCTGATGATTGTAAGTTATAGACAGCAGATAAATTATCTAAGTTAACATTATCTTGCATCCAAATAACTTCATTATTAGATGCAACTGATACATTCCTTGCAATTTTAAATTGCATTTGATCAATAGCCCTATCACCCTCTTTTTTTAATTCTACTTCAAGTGGGCTTGCTACTATATTATTAACTATTAGTTTTACTAATGTCATTCAACAGTCACATCCTCACCAACAGTGAATTCCATAGTAGCATTCCATGTTGCCGGATCTTGTGCTCCTTTACTAAATCCAAGTCTTGATATTATACCGAATTTTGATATGAATATTTTACTAGCAGCATCATCATATATTTGAAACTCATATTTTTCATTTGTTGATATACCTATTTTTTCATATTCTTCTTGTAAAAACACAACTGCACCTTCTGGTGTTCTTGGATCCCATGTTGTACTATCAGCATTCCTCTCGAATGAATCAACATAATTACTACTAGCATCAGTAACAGGTGAAAATTGTTCATCTTTTATAGTCCAAGTAAATGTTAATCTTTCCGTGTTACCTTCAGCTTTTGTAAGTATAGCACTATCTGTAGGAAACTCTGGTAATCCAAAAACTTGTGTTGGTATTTCTATACTCTGATCAAACTGATTTATATTTCTTGCTTCGTATTTATAGAGTACATTTCCTACTGCTGCTGGATTAAATTTAGTAATAAATATCTTCATTATACAACACCTCTCCTACTATTAGCTTCTAATATCCAACGCTGTATTAAAGGTTTTAATTTATCAAAGTCTGCTTCTCTTGTCACATTACCTACATTAATATTCAATATGTAGTTTGTACCACCTTTTCCCGGTGTGACAGTTTCTTGTCCTCTTTCACCAAATGTATATGTCTGACCACTTCTACCTACACCAAAGATTGGTTCAGTAATTAATCCTCCATGTGCATAGCCTTTAGAACCTGCTGGTTTACCATTAATGATGTTTGTTAAGTCACCCATTACTGGTTTCGCACCACCAACCATATTATATAATGTCATTGCTGCACCGTATGCTGCTGCGTGTTTTCTTGCTTCTTTATCATTACCAAATTTAACACTTCCATCTGCCTTTGCACCTTCAACTGCTTTCAATATTTCTGATCCTTTATCACCGACAACCAATCTTGACACACTATCTATACCCATAGCTTTTTGTATTCCTAATATCTCATCAAGTGATTTTCCTTCTATCCTATCTTGATATGATTTAGTTCCTTTTCCCGGATTTGTTAAGTGTGTATATGCATCGGTTCTTGCTTTTTGTGATGCTACTGAATTTATTGCTGGATTTAATGTTGGACTTAATGCTGATTTAGCTATACCCCCACTATTAATTTCAAAGTTAGTACCTGTAGCAGTAGAGAATATACCAGTCTTCCACATATCTATTGCTTGATTAGACTCTGCAAGTTTTGTTGAATGTATACCTGCACCTGCATTAATATTAGATGCTTTAAATGTTGCCCACCTATTAGATAGTCTCGCACCAGATTTTTCCATTTCATCTTTTATGAAGAATATAGAATTCTTAATATCTACACCTGCTAATACAGCTCTACCCATTATCTCTTGTAGTTGATCCCATTCAGATTCTATTAATTGACCATCTATTAAAGCTCTTGCCATGAAAGTTTCTACTTCTTCCATATGACCTGCTGTAGCTTCTGCATTGGTTTCTACTTCTGCAAAATACTCTTCAACTATTGCTGCTGGTGTGCCCGGTGTTGATGTAGCAGTTGGTGTTATACCATACTGTTTACCATTACCACCTAATTTTCCACCAGAGTATAAATAATCTATTGATTTTTTAAATGGTTGCCAACCTATTTTGTCAATTCCTTTTCTTATTTCTTCACCCATTTCAGAAGATATAATTCCCATTTTTTCTCCTTGTTCTAATTGCCATGCATGAACACCTGAATAATCTCTTGCCCTATTAACTGTATCTTCTCCCATTAAAGGTGCTAAACCAGCATTTGCTAGAGCCATAACAATTGCAGCGTGTATAGTTTCAACTGGTTTTAATAGGAATCCTAATGCTTTTTTACCCATCTGTTCTCCAATACCCATAGCGTGTTTGGAATTCTTGTAGAATGGTATAGCAATATTTTTCATAAAGAATAACATAATAGGTCTTAAGAATGAACCGATAAAGTCACCAATAGGTCTAAAGATTAACATGATAGATGTGTTAAACAAACTCATCATAGTCTTCAATAATGGTGATGAATCAAATAATTTCTTACCTAGCATACCAACAATACTTCCACCAACTGCAAACTTCATAACACCCATCATTGCATTTTTCATTGGGTTTTTATCTTTATCACTTCCACCAGCACCAGTTGGTTTTAATATACCACCCATTTGTTTCATAGTTGTACTTAACTTTGTAAAGACATTGCGTTGATTTTTAAATGCTTGAGTGGCAAACGCTGGACTTGCTCCACCTACAGTCTGTTTTTTCCAAACATCCTTCATGATTTTCATTCTGTCTTTTCTTTCTTGGACATGAAATTTCTCTGATAATTTTTGATTAACAGTCTGAGCTTTTGACTGACCTCGTGATTCTTCCAACATTTTTTCTGTTGTAGCCTTCTCTTTTTCCCATCCACGTTTCTGTTTTCTCTGTTCTGGTGTTCTACCATATTTCTCTAAGTTTTTAATAGCAACAAGTTTTTTTAATGATTTGTTTATATCAGATAGTTCTTTTACTGATTTTGATATATCTTCTTCTACTTTAGGTTTCTTCTCGTTAGCCATATATATTTGATTAAGATTTGGTCTTATTTAAGTTTCTCTTATTCTTCTTAGGCTTCTTTACACGTTGATCTCCAAGAGGTTGATATGCTTTACCTTGTGCCTGTTTCATTCCTTTCTGATATAATTGAAGTAACATCTTCAAATGTTTAAAAGGAGTTTTATCTACTTCTTTCTTAGTCCACCCAAATTGGGTAGCACATATTAAATAAATATCGTATATTATTTTGTCTGAGTCGGAGAGTCGTTGAATGGCTTCATCATCTGATTCAAGTAATCCCCTAAAGGGTAGTATTCGAGAATCTTATTTCCTATCTCGGTAACGGTCTTGTAGCCAACACCGTCAATGCCTTCCTTTGTTATATCAAAGGGTGCCTTCTTAATTGAGTTTAACATAATTTCCATTCTATATTGTTGAACGTTGTCTAGTAAATTTTCTTCATTTTGTATATTAGCAGATTTCTTAATTATTTTTTCAAACACACCAAAAGGCATATCGTCTTCAAATTCAATGATTTCTGATGCTCCTTTAATCTCTACAGTAATAGTCTGTATAACCATGTAGAATATAAAATAATTCGGTAATATAAAGGTTTCCTAAAGTGCTGTTGCTATTGGGTTAACACATACAACAGTTGCCCCTCGTGCTTCAAAGTTAATTGTTTCAAACACTGGTTCTACTGGAACTATTCCATCTACGTTATGTGTATCTATTGCAACTCCATATAAGTTAATTGTTATTGTTTTCTCTGCTGCACCTGATCCACCGTTTGTGAATTTCAATTCTAATGCTACACTTGAACCTGAGTGTATTTCAGAGGTTGGTGGCTTGTCTATTTGATCTACAAGTTGTTGTAACATATTATTATCTTTCCATGAACATTGGAATGTACCGTTAATATCAAATCCTTGTCTGTATGCTGATGTTGCTTTATGAGCACCTACAGAATAAAGAAGGTTTACATTTTGTGTGAATGTTGCAGATATGTTTTGTACTTCTGCTACGGTTGCTAAAGATGAACCGTTATACCATTTCAATGCACCATGTGCAAATGTGTATGGGAAGTTAATATCATCGGCTGCTGGAGTGGAATCTAATGATGTAGTTGCATCTCCTTCATTACCAAATGTTACATCTGCTGAACAGTTTACTAAGTCGTCTACTGCCGTATTAATTGTAAATCCAGATAAAACACATCCTAATAGTTTTCTTGAAATGTTTTCTGTTTCTCCAGCAAATCCTACCTCTGTACTGAATGAGGTTGCTGTTTTTGGTGGAGTTGCGTATGTATGAGTATATGGTGCTGATGAACCTGATGTTGTTGCGCTACCATAAAAGTTTTTGAATATCCATGGATTTGATAATACAAAGTCCACTGATACACTACCAGTCTGTTGACCATAAGCAAATGCTTCTCTTTCAACTTGATTTAATTTTCTGATGTCTTTTCTAGAGTTATTTAATGTAACTGAGCCTACTGCTTGTTGTAATCCAAATGGTTTGGTATATGCACTTGCACCGGGATCTGTAGCGAATGTACTTTCCCAAGCATATTGAATATATCCATGTGCGCCTGTTCTTACCATGATAATATCATTCCTCTCTATAAGTATTTAAATATTGCCTATGGATCAATTTTTCTATAAGCAACAGTTAAAATATGCCTATACATATTTCTGTATAGGTGACTAAGGGATTCACTTCCTACTAGTCTTAAATCAACAAAATCAGACCTTCTAACTTGGTCTTTTACTATTCTTTGAATTTCATTAACAACATCCTCATGATTTTCTATATTTAGATAAGTTCTAATATCTAATTCTATTGTTACTTCATGAAGGTGGTTTGTTCCATATAAATTGAAATATTTTATATCCTCATCTTCTGGCTTTAGAAGAATTACTGGGTTTCTTGAATCACCATAACCTACTGTTTTTTCTTCCCAAATTTTAACTACTCTTGGTGGATATCCAGCATCTGTTGAACCTGTATTCCACTTATCTTCTATGACTGTTTTCAAATCATCCAATGCAGTATATAGAGCACTACCCATGTTTTATATTAATACATCAAGTATTTATACTTGACCTTTATTCCACCCTATTTTATCTGCGCCAAACACAACCTCGAATTCATCTGTATCAGCCATATCAAAATCATTTAAATAATCAGCATTATCTGCTGCTGATGATATTGTGTAACCATCTCTCTCCATTTTTCTACCTATCAAAAAAGCAAGCCTATCTAATATCTCTTCTTTTTTTACTGCATACATTTCATCTGATGTTCTTGTTTGACCTAATTCATTATAATCCGATATATTGGTATATGCGTTTCCTTCTAGTGTTTGACCTCTTATAGCATTTATGTTTGAACCACCTAATGCAGCCTGTAATTGTGGATCTTTAATTTTACTCAATAAACCCTTTGCTTCTATCCAATGTTTTAATCTATCAACATTAGGAAAAGTTCCGGGTGGAACTCCATACTTTTCAATATTAAATGCATCTTGTGAATCATCTCTTAGTTTTTCATCATAGTACCCAACTCTACCTCTTTTATCAATAGCAATTTCTGTAACAGTTCTAGAATTACTATCAAATCCTAATTTATCTACTAACATTTCTTTTATTGAAGAAAGTCTATTTTTCTTTCTTTTTCTATTCATCCTTCCTATCAAGTCAGAAAAATCTTCTTCTAATCCTTCTTTTGCTAATTTTTTTGTTATGGCTCCTTTAAAACCACCAAATACATTTGCTAATGTCATTATGGAACTATAAATACTTCTCTACGATTCTCAATACACTTCTCAATATCTCCTCTCCAATCTTTTTTAATTGATTCAAGATCAACACCTGAACCACCTATTGGTAGTCTATCCATTCTTAAACTTCCATTGAGAACATCTATGGCTGTCATTTTAACAACACAATCTTCAACGTCATATGGTATGGTTGAATCACCTGCATAATTTTCTCCACCATATCTATAAGTAACTCTAACTCTATTTTTTCTTAAGATAGAAAATATAAAACCTCTAAGATGAATTGTTCCTCTTTCATAATTTGCATCATACCATTGAGAGTTTCCAATTATATTTTCCCAAGCAGATGAAGCTCCTTGCCAAATTTCTATTTTATCTCCTTGTGATGTGTCAAGTTCATAGATGTTTCTATGTTGTAGAAATATTGGGGTACCCCAACCAAAAGTATAAAGTAATGGTAAGTCATGTAATTCTTTTGTCTTTGTTTTTGATCTCCAAGCATGACCTGTTCTTCTGTCAAATTCATCTTCTTTTCGATTTATGATTTTTTCAATTTGAGCCTTATTAGGAATAGTAGTAGCAGTAATGGGGATTCTGAGCAAATCTGCAACATCTTCAACTGAACAGTAGGTCGTAGCCATGATAGTGTTGAGGTGATATCGTATTTAAATTTACTTAAAGACGATGAGATATTCAGCATCTCCGGTTATATCACACCTAATACCATTCTCAAATCTTCTATGGATTCTTCCATTATCTTGTATATCTTCACCAAAAACTGTAAACTCTATAGGATCTGAATTACTAGTACCGTTTCTTAATTGAATTTTTGAACCAGATGAACCTTTCTTTGTGACTTTTACAGCAACTATAACTCCATGTCCACCTTTTATAGTGGCATCAGCGTTGACATTTACTACATTGTGGTTTAGTTCTACCATACAGGTTTATTCATGTGTTCATATATAAACTTTATTGAGAAAAAAAAAGTCGGCTATTTTGGACTCTAGTAGCCTATGACTAGAAATTCGAATACTTTGTTTGCAATTGAGGTGCTGTTTGCTACTTCTGCAAATACTGCGCCTGCTGAGCCACCTACGGAATAGAGTTTGATTTTCTCATTTGTCTTGTCATATTCTACTTTGTATAGTGAATCGGTGAATTCCGGAATCACTGCAACTAGTGTAGAAATCCTTCCCTCTTTAAGGTCGGCTGACACTCCGTTGGTTGCATATGCATCAGAGCCACCTGCTGTGACTTTGACTTTATATACTCGCAATTTTGAGGTTAATGCTGCTTGCCATGAAAGTGTCTTTCTGACGTTAGCATTAGTCCAATCTGCTGTACTGACTGTTACTGCCATTGATTATTGAGATTACTTATCTTTTATAAAGTTTCTCTCATAAGTGTCTATTAGATTCTGAATAAGCTTCCTTCTGTAGAGGTTTTGAGGTGATATTTCAGGTATTCTTTTAATGATAACTACCCAATCATTATAGTGTTGTTTCCAAGTTTTTTCATCTTCATACATTATCTACAAGGAACCCCCGTTGAAGCTGTTGGTAATTGATTACAATTATTGAAAGGTGCGTTTGTACTTGGTGTTGGATCATGGAACGCTAAACCAAACATCATTATAGAGAAAAATAAAACTATAGGAACTATAAAAATCCATTTAGAAAAAATAGGAGTATCTCTATATGACATAGAGTTATTGAAATATTGACCTATTTAAGGGTTAAATCTTTTGATAGATGACCTTTAGGATAAGCTTTTCTTTCCTTTTCTGTTAATGGTACGTTCATTATAGGTTGTAATACTTACTAAGCTATAAGCATTTCCCCCCTTAGCATACGCTAGGTAGTTGTTTAAAAAAAAAGAAAAAGGTATTTTATTCTAGAGTTTGATATCTCTAATCTTTCCTTGTGATTTGAAGTGACGACATACAGTTTCACCCATAGTTCTGAACACACCTTTCTCAACAAATGCATTGTTTACGAATGGATAGCCCGGTGAACGTCTGGTTGCTTCATAGTATTCAGTTGGGATAGCAATTTGAATTCCAATTCTTGGATATCCGTAACCTTCTGCATCCGATGTGTCGAGTGCAAATAGTCTACCGATTTCTGCTGAGTCGGATGAGTTGCTTGGTGCATCCTTTGATGGGATGAATGGGATTCCATAGATTGAATCTACGTGAATACCTACACCTGTTCCTTTAAACGTTTGTATTCCGTTTACGTCAACTTGAACTAATGCTTCACCGTATGGGTTTGGAATACGGACTGAAGGCATATACAAGCCTTGTATTTCGGAGTAAACTTCGTGGGAACCTAGGAATACGTTTGGATCTTTACCTGCTGCAATACGGATCTTTCTTAAGAAAGTACGTAGTGTATCGTCGGTAAGGACTCCGTTAGTACCAATGGTACCTGAAGCTGATTCTACTGTTGAATCGAAATCAGTTCCACTATCTCTGTCAATGGTTGCGTTTGCAGCCCATGGATCATAGTAACCTGCGTGTGAACCACCTAGTGCATCTTCTTCAGCATCGCTGGAGATGATTCTATCTAAGGATTCGAAGTTTTTATGACCAGAGTTTGCGCCAGAAGCACCTGCTGCTTCTGATTCTACGTCAGCCAATAACATTCTGTTTAGGAATTCTTTGTGTTGTACAGCCATGTACAATCTGAGAGAACCAAGTCCTCCCCAAATGTCATCTTTAGAGTGTGTAGCCAACCATTCCATAACTTCAGATGCACTGAAAGGCAACTGAGCTGTTTTTGGACGTACATCAATTTCTTGAAGTGTTGGTTTTACGGTCTCTGCGATGTTACCACCTTCTGAAGTACCACCTAAAGCAGTGTTGCCTTGGTTAGTATTTAAGGTAGGCTTTGCTGTAATTACACGCCATCCAGATTTATCCCATGGATATTTTGGTAAGATACCAAATGCATTTGCTTCAAGGTTTAATTGAGCCCATGCGTATGCTCCGAAGATTGCGTTGAATGTACCAGTTGTTGATGTTGTAACTGGAGCATCTGCTTTTCTTAGGAGGTTTCTGTTATATCCATAGTAGAGAGCTTCGAGTTCGTCAATAGTTTTAATTTGAACCATTTTAGAATCCTACCTCTTCTTCTGTTGGTTTGTAGTATTTACCTGCGAGAATGTCTTGTGCAACTTTACTTAAACCTTCATATCCTTGTCCTCTTGCATCTTTCAAAATTGGTGAAAAGTCTTTACCAGATTTTTCAACAGTTTCTAGTGCTGCACTTGGTCTTGGAGTTTCAGTTGTAAAGTTGTGTTGAGATTTTGTAACTAATTCGGCTTTCTCGGATGATCTTAATCCACCGTTGTCAGTGGAAGGTTTATCATCACCAGATCTATCACTATCCAATCCGGATTGATCTCCTTGTGGATATGGTTTTTCTGGTACTTTAACACTTGCACCTACGTCATCTCCACCTTCAGAACCTGATGGTTTCAATGGTAAGTCGCTTGGTGTTTCAAGAGCTTTTAATCTTCCATCAATTGATTTGATAGAATCGTGAACGCCAGTTTGACCTTCAGCGAGTGATTTGATTTGCTCTACGAGAGTGTCGATTGAAGTCTTGATAGCATCAGCTTTGGTTTTTTCTTCTTCATCGTGTTCGGCAGTTTTATCTGCTTCTTCGACTTTAGAAGGTTTTTCCTCTACTGGAGCTTCTTTCTTCTCTTCTTCTACAATTTTGTTGTCAGAATCGCTCATGTTATTATTATATTTAACTTTTTCGGGGTTTATATATTTTTCTGTTTTAACCTCTGAAACTTGATTTAGTATCTCATTTCCTTGTTGTGCTGTATTGTATGCTCCTAAACCTCTAACTCCCATACCTCTACCTTGAGTTGCTTGATCTTTTTCAATAATATCTCCTTCTTCTGGATTTTTTGGTTGTGGATGACCTGTTCCAGTGAAATCTTCTTTAATTTTACGTCCAGAGCTGGAATTCTCGTCTACATCTTGATTAAACATACCGTGTTGTGTCTGATCAGTCTCAGCATCTGATACGCCTTCTTTACCTTGATCACTATCATCATCTTTGTTTTTAACGAATGAACCTACTATTTTCTCTGCTTGTTCATGTGTTTTACCATCTGCTACTAGTTTTGCTACTTTACCTTCAAATGTATCAGCTTCTGTTAGGTTGGCATCTTTAGTTACGGCACATCCGAATTTATCACAATTTATCTTCATCTTACCGTTGTCAAGAACCTTTCCTTGAGTTACTGCTTTTGCCAATGGGTTAAAGTCAGTTATTAATGCTAATGGTACTGCTGGATCTTCACAGACTGCTACCTCATAATGTTCCAAGTCTTTTAGTGCATATGCTACTGAACCATCCTTCATAGTGATTGGTTCTCTTTCTGCTTTGGTTGCACCACCGAATGATAAGCCTTTATACTCACCACTCTTGATTTTATCCCAAATCTCATCATCTAATTCATAATTCTTATGTATTTTACCTGTGATTTTTATAGCTGGTATCTCAGTACCTTCTTCATCTTTAATCTCTAATCTTGCAAAATTAATACCTTTTCCTACTACCCTATTGGTATGAGTATCTGTAATAGGTGCCCCTCTATCCATCCAGACAGGTAGGACTTTCATTAGCTCATCAGTTACTGTAATTTCATTTTGTTTATCTCTCATTTGAACTGTGAGTATTCCTTCAAAGAATCTCTCTTCAGAATTGATTGGTTCTAGACTCTTAGTTAGGGTTTGTTTAAAAAACAATGGATCCATGTCTATTAACAATTCATTCATTAAGTATATAAAGTTTGATAAAAAAAGGGATGTAGGGTGGGTAATTTACCCAAAATATTGCCTACTCTTACTCTTTCTTTGCCTTTGAAACAGCGAAGTCTGCTGCGAAGCCGGTAGTTAGACCAATTAAGCCTAGACCAACCAAACCAACTCCTTCTACTGCAATAGTCTGTGAGACTGCAATTGCAGCGAATGTGGAGATGATTAGAGCACCTGCGAGCTTTCTTGCTGAGTATGCGTTATCCTCAGAGTTCAAGTAGCCACGTAAAGTGTTCAAGCCTGCACCAATTACTGCTGCTACAACAGTGATTAATACTGGATCGACCATGTCAGCTCAACAGAATACCGTTATATAAACTTTATTTAAAAACTAGGCATAGGAAGCAAAACTTATCATGAAACTCTTTTATCCATTCACAAGATCTCTTATTTTCTTTTTTTGTCATTCTGTTTACCCCACTCTGATGCTTCTTTAGATATAGCAAGACCTGTTACAAAGGCTGCTGAAATTAATGCGATTGTTATAGACATTTCAAATGAAAGACCTACGTCATATATGGATTCGGCTACATTACCACCCACTAATGGAGAGAAAAATGAAACTCCAAAGTTTCCGGATATACGGGCTGCTGATCGTGCTACGTTCATATAATTATGATATATTTCTAGTATATAATTATTTCATCGGTCTTAGGAATTTCTTATCCACCAGTTCTATAAGAATTAACGGATCTGAATTCACGAGGTCAAAAAACAACATATCTGCATTAGATTGTCCTTTATAGTGACCACATCTATAACAAATCCAAATATCATGTATATCATCAGTATAACCATACATACGTTTATCACATGATGAACATTTTATTTCTTCTGTCATATCGAAAAAGGGAATCGTTTATTAATAAGTTTTCCCTTGAATTCTTATGGCTACAACATTCCATGTATATGATTCTTTTAGTACATATAGATCTGTGTATAAAAATAAATCTGAATCTATTTTATTTGAAACAGATGTAAAAGATTTTTATATTAAAGGAGATAAACTTTGGATAGTTACAAATACAAATTTAGAAAAAGAAAGACCAGATCTTAGTAGATCAATAGTTCATTTTAGAAATAATGATATAAGTAAATGGGAAGAAGGTGATGAAAGATTAGTAAAGTATGAAGAATCTAGATATAACCCTAAAACAGATAAACTAGAATTTTGCACTAGACATTTTAGAAAACCACTTCTTATTATGAGAGTTGGTAGATTTCATGGTGATAGACCAAAAAAACCTGTAAAATTAGATTGGTCATATAGAATGTATGATTTAAGTTTAGATAGGATAAATTTGGTGTTATGTAATGGTTAATCTTGATTTCTTATCTTTAAAATCATTAGGACTTACAAATCACAAGTTAGATGAAATAGCCGATAGATTAGAAACAATTCAAAAACTATTAGAATTATTATTAACTCCACCAGATCTTAAAGAATATGAAAAATGGAAATTAGAAAAAAGAAAAGGTTTAGATTAAAACTTTGCCTTACATCCTTTACAAGTTGAGTAACCTTTTGAATGACCATCATTCTTACCCCAAGTCCATGTATAGCCTGCCTTCTTTTTACATTTAGGACAAGCCTGTATAGGATAATTACCTGAACCCCAATCACTCATCTCTTATTACCTAACTCCTTACTCATTATATGCATCCAATCTTTACCGTGTTTCTTTTTCATCCTTAACCAAAATGGATCTGCACCAAACATACCACCTTTCTTATTATAATCTTTCATTACTTTGGCTATTCTCCCATGGCAAGTCTTACAGAATCTAGCATTGATTTGTTCAATATTAAATTTATATTTACCACAAAAATAACATAGACCATAATACTTGTCTGTTATTTTAGCTAAAAGTGGTTCTCTACCTCTTTTACCTGCACAGTCTCCACAAATATCACATATGGTTGCAATAGACACATCTCTCTTGAAACAGTTTATACAGATAGCTTCTTTATAGTTATCTACATGAGTATACTCATCTGCTTGATGTTTATCCCATAGTTTCTTTGTTAGATCGTTTGATTGTGAATTATTATCTAACTTTGTTGCCATTACTGACCTGCCAATTTGATTTGCTTAATTGCGTTCTGTAGAATAACAAAGCCGTTGCTACAACTATAATGATCGACACATTTCTGTGGTACGAGTTCTTCTAGTTCTTTCAAAGAATCTACAACAAGTTTATAGTTATCAGCTTTGTTAATAGGCTTAACAACTGCCTTCTCAATCTCTTCAGCTAAATCTTTATTCTTCTTCTTCTTCTTGAATACCATCATTCCACCTCCCTTCTGTTTCATCTGTTTTATTTTTCAATTGTTTTTCACGTTCAGCATCTTCCCATCTTCTTTGTTCTCCTAGTTCATTCTTTACACATTCTCTTGCTTGACGTACTGTCATACGTGCTACCTTTCGAAGTTGTTCAACTGTTTTGGTTTTTGTCCAACCATAATCCAGTGAGTTTTGTAAAGTATTTTTTACTAGTTCAAAATTATCTGGCGTAATACCATCTTTGAAATTTGATGTTAATTCTAAATCATTCTTTCTTACCTTTCCACCACCTCTAACAGATGCTGCTGGTTTCTTTTCTGGTGCACCTTGTAACATTCCACCTGCTCTTGATGGTCTTTGATGTTTTGGTTCACCTTCAAATCTTTGTTGTTCTTCTTGTGGTGCAGCAGTTCCTCTACCTCGTCCACCCGGTTTCTTTGTTGCTTGTCCTTCTGCTTCCATCATATCTGTAATTGATATAACTGGATCTTTACTTACTTTAAATTCACCTGTATGTGTTCTTGTAATCTCAAATCCTAAGTTCTGTAATGCAGTCATGTTTTCAATCTCTACACCTTGAATTTGTAAGTCTCTTAATTTATCTGTTTCTTCACCAGTCTTTAATTTCAAATCCCAATCATCAACACCTTGTAATAATGATAATTTCTTAAAGAATGCTTGTTGTAATACATCTTGAGCCCACTTAACTGCTCTGTTAGTGATAGTTACTTGCAGACCTTCTTGTGACCAACCAGTAGGAAGTTCACCAAAGTACAAAGGTAACACACCATACACTGCACCAATGATCATTCTTAGTTCTTTTCTAATTGCTGTAAATTCTAATTCTTTTAATGAACCTGTAAAGTCTAACCACTGTGCCATGTTCTTTCCACCTTTATCACTCTCTACAAGTAATGGGTGAATCATGTAAGGATCTTCAGTTGCTTTCTGTTCTAATGCATCCCATGATTTTCTAAATGTTTCATAGTTACGAGAAGCAATAACTAACATACCTCTTGGTGGTCTCATCTTATCAAAGTATTTTCTAATATACTCATCCATATGTGATAGAGCCATAACTTTAGACCAAATAGAATAAATTGGTGAGAATCCATAAATCAAGCCCGGTTTGTATTTACCTGCTTTCCAAATAATTTCTCCTTGACCATAGATAACTCTCTTTGGTTGTGGTATACCTACGGAATAAACAGAGTTAACTTCTGCAACTGCCTTTAATGCTATACTGTCACAACGGTCACATCTATCAGTCGTTAGACGTTTATCTCTGTGCTCAAAACGTGGGCACACGAAAACTGGGTTGTGTTTATCATCATAGCCAATTCTACCATCACTGTCAGCAATCATAGCAACTTGTGGTGGATCAATGCGAAGCAGTTCTTTAATCTCAGTCTTTTTCGGATCAATTTCGCCTGTACTATCATTAATAAAATAATTTTTCAAAACAAGCAGGTATGCGTTGTCGGCTATCTCTAAATCTCGTTCAAGCTGTCTAGCGATGTCCTCGAGGGTTTGTTCGTTTCCATTAACCGGTGTATCTAATAAATCCTCTAAAATCTTTCTATGCTCTGGATCTGGTCTAACCAATTTATTAGAACCACAATTATCACATTGTAATTGTTGAGCCGTAGGCAAAGCCTTATTGGTACTGTCTGCACCAACAGTTGGATGAATTGATTCATTGGTTTCATGAGGTTGTTCGTCTGGAACATTCTCTGCTAAAGGCTTGTATTGAAACTCTTTAGCACAAACTGTGCATTTATACTTGAATTTCTCTGTAATCTCAAATCCATTCTTGAAAATCTCACGATTCAAGGTTTCAATTGGAATTCTGAGAGAATCTATGTTATCTGCTAATTCATAAATCATAATTAAAGGGAATGGAAATATCGGGAGTTTAGCACCAGTATCGGTACTCATATAAGGTTGAGCAATAGAAGGTCTTACTGTGGTTTCACTGTAGGATTTATTAACTCCTCTAAGGCTTTTAAAGGCATTAGTTAAATTTTCTTTAAATCCCATGCATAATTCTTAATGTTAGTGTATATAAACTTTGTTAAAAAAATGTTAAAAAAGTGTAACGTTTACGCACAATTGCATTCTTTATCGTAGCATTCTACACATCTTGATTCAGATGTGCATACACAACCACATTCCTTAGAGGAAGATTTAGGTAACACAATTTCATCGTTTGATATTTCTTCGGACATTAAACTTTAAAAACAATCTGCCTATATAAAGATTAGTAGTGGTGTGAGCTTTAGCATTCTGTGAAAACAGAGGACTGGTGTTGCGAGCCAGCTACTTTAAAGTATTTATAAGTGTATATATTTAAAAAAACATGGAAGAGATAATAGGTGCAGGTGCTAGTTTCTTTTTAAAGTGCTTTACACATCAGACACCTGATGAAGTTCCATATATGACACCAGAAGAGTTAGATACATTTTTGGGCGCATTCGCAGGTCTACTCGAAGCATTAGCCGGAATAGTTAAAGATGAAAACCCTGATCAGTATCGTATGATGGTTCTTGCTTTAGAGAAGGTGGCGTTAAAATAGTAGAATTCGATACAAAGGACTATGATGAAATACTTAGTTGGTTTAGTCTAGCATTTGGTAAAGCAACTCCTACAAACATAAGCCGTCAGGCTAAAAGAACTTTTTGGAAGTTGACGTTCCTATGCGAAGACAGACTTCGCGAGGAAAAAGAGGATAATGAAGATTGATTACTTATAGATGTCCTTATTGTAAGTGGAAGTTCGAGGGGGTTATTGAAAAAATTTATGTGATATTCAAACATCACGAAAAACATGAGCAAACATTTATAAAGCCCAACCCTGTTGACTAACCATGGAAATTTCTTTTGAAACAAAAAACTTAGACCAAAAGCTTTATCAAAAAATGATATTACATTATATTTATGAACACTACCATTATAAAGACTATGAAAGACTTCGGGCGCAAGATACATGGAAAATTATTATAAAGGATGTCAAAATGTTTGACCAATCGTTTTATCATGGAGCCAACCAAGATAATTTAGATTATTCTATTCCTCATGGGGTTACTGGACTTGGTGACATAACTTGTTACTTGATAGATTCCACAAACCCTCTTGTTCGTTTACAGAACATGAGTGTTATATGTCATGAGCTTGCTCATATGATATTAATGATATATTACCCTGATGCTATTACTAAACAGAGATATGATGACTTTTATGGTAAAGCAGGTACTGATAGAAAATTTTTCAGCTCTGAGGTACATGATAGAGTTGCTGAAGGTAGAATCAAACAATTCGCTTACCCCCTCAAACGCTTTCAGCGTGTAAAGTATGTAGGTGTTGATATAGCAGACTTGACTAATGGGAGAAATGTTATAAATGTCTAGAGAAAGAAAGAAACCAAAGTCTACAAGGTTAGGTAATAAAATAATAGGTGCTTGTATATGTGTTGCTTGTACTGAACCATTTAATGATCATAGTAAAAGAGATTTGATAAGATGTATATTCAGAATCCAAGGAACGCTTGTCAGCGACGGAATTGAAAACGAAACACCCAAACAAGTGAAAGGATTCAATACAGGTGTAGGATAATGAAACTTTTTCAAAAGCACCCCGAATTATATATGATTGTAATACCAGCTATATCTGTTCCGATTATGTTAGGAGTTACTCTTCTGGTGATGTGATGAACCGTTTTTATTTACGTATGGCATTAAGGTCTTGGAAACAACCACTTATGTGTATTCATATGTTAAAGGGAGCTGTTAAGTTCTGATGTATACAAGTAGAGATTTCGAAATGAATCAGTTCTTTGGAAAGCTCTGTAAAAAATGTAAGGTACGCTTCAAAGCAGTTAAATGTCCGTTGTGTGGCACCCGTGATTATTAAGCCCCGGATTTGTATCTACGATTTGTAATTTTGAAAAGTTTCAAATTTTGAATTTTCGCCATATGCACTAGGCACGAGGCATCCCACTCTCGTACAGTATGGAAAAGCTTTGGTTATATACTATGTTATCTGAGCATTTATCATGCTTACAAAACTCAGACAAATTTTAAGTCGAGATGAAGAAACTCCAGTAGCTGACGAGTTACGCCTTGAGGTTCAATCATTAAGACGAGAAATTCAGAGAGTAGTTCTAGAAAATCAAGGATTACTTGAGGACACAACAACAGAGCCACAACCAGAGCCAACACTTGAAAAAGCCATGACTATTAATTATGGTCAATCAAGAACAGGGAGAAAAGATTGGTTTGCAACAGGTAAAACATTCACCGAGAATTACGGTGGCTGGAATACCAGCAACACAAGAATCTTTTTGAATGGTAGTGGTGATATGAGTGAGGAAGAATTCAGACCAATTCTTAACACACTTGTTAACCTTCATCTAGAAGGATTCAAAATGGGAGGTAGAATCGAGGGATTCTAATCCCCCTCTTTTTTTATTATCATGACTCAAAAAATTATAGTGAACGAATCACAAGACGGCAAGGTTCATGCCATTCTAGGCAGACACAATCGAAAGATTGAAGTGTCTTTTAGAATCGGTCAGAACTACATGAATATTGAAGAAAAGACCTTCAAGAAATCAAAGATGACACCTGTTAGGATTGACATCAATGATAACTTGAATTCTGTTGAGTTGGTAAAACTCATCAATGGTCTTATCGATATTCACAATGGCAGATTAGCACCTGTCATCATTGGCTCATCAGAGCCTACCCCTTTTTTATCATCTTGTATAAAACGTGCAGATGTAGGAGGTGAAAGAGTATGGTAGATTATATGTTAGCTGATGAAGCTTGGAATAAATTAGATAATTTGTTATCTAATGTCTGCAATAAAATTGCAGAACCTGAAGACGACTACGAGGAAGACATTGATGAATCAATGGATTCTTTAGCTGATGCCTATGCATCACAGTACGATTGAGAATAATTATTCTCTTTCTTTTTTTTATTTTAATTAGAAAAATAATATAGTATATAATTTGTACACTAATTAGTATATAAATGTATGGGTGTGGTAGGTGTGAGTGTGTGAGTATATAAAAGGAAACTATATAGACTATATAGAAACAGTAGTAAAGATATATATCAAAGTATGCCGTAGGGGTATCATGCCTAAAACAACATCAGTTGTTCAGGTGGAGTTGGACAAGAAATTGTTTCAGCGTGAAAAGTCAAAGCGACAAGGCTACGACTACAAAGGCTACAAAGCCGAATTTGTATGTCGTGTGGGCTACGTTGATATCGGTGCACAAACCGAAAAAAAGACGGGCAAGGGCAAAATTGTTCTTAGTTCGGGCTTCGGTGAATACGCACAGAAATTCAAGTTCGCTGACGAGGCTGAGGCTACAGCAGTAGCAATTCAGTTACTTGTCATGACTGGTCATGCAACTCTACCAAAAGCTTATGCCAAGAAGGCAAAGCATAACCCCCCCCTTTTTTCTTTTTATTTTTTTTATTAACTAATTAAAAGGCGAGATAATTATCTAATTAGAAATTAATTTGTACACGTAATTGTACACTAATTAGCGTAATTAATTATATATACTGATTAGGGTTATATATATGTATCGTAATTAGTATCTGATTATGTATATAATTAGTATATTATTAGTTGTAGTAATTATTTTAATTAGATAGGTTTATATTGGGTAGGTGGCTGCATTATACTACTATACTCTATGAATGAAATGATATGTTTATATAACAGTTATTTAAGATAGTATTGTTTCTATTGTGTATTATGTTAGTGTATTTGATATGATTAATGTATGATATATACTGCCCGATTTATAACGGCGTTATGGTTTTGGCGATAGGTTTATAAGTCCGTCACGTTTGACCTAAGCCATGAGTTCTTCAAAACGTATCTCTAATAGAGAAGTAATGGAGAAACTAGATTTAGTAATGTCATTACTAAATGATAGTGTTCCAACACAATCTAAAGAGATTAAGAAATCTACTACTTCTAAAACTGTATCTAATGATATGGTTATGAAGCTAGTTGAAGCTGGTTGTGAAGAAATCCAATTAAGACCTTCAATGGTTAACGCTAGTAATAGTGTGATTGGATATGTTCCAAAACCACAATGGACTGTTTTGAAAGAGATTGTGAAAGCAACAGGTGGATTCACCTATCCTAAATTAGGATTCAAAGGTGATGTTCCAACAACATTCACACAATCACTATCAAATGCAGGTATTACTGTTGTAAAACATTAATACTATCCTCCCTATATTTTTTTGATACCTCGACAACTATCCTAATAAGATAGGTCGAGAAGGTATTAGAAAGACCACACATATATAATATTGTAATAGCTGATTGTTTACATGAAAGCAGATAGACTTCTATTATATATGTAAAAGACCTGATTATAGTCTAATCAAAACTAATCAATTTGTATTGTGTTTGTCATCATCATTTCAGGTGGCAGTTCTAATGCCCAAACGTTTATAAAACCCCAGCGTTTAACGTTGGTCAAGCATAGAGGGTATCATTCCTTGTTGTTTATGCAACATAATATAATAGTCACATGAAAACCATGTCATGACGTGTAAGTAGGTGATGATGTATATTGTATGTGAATTAACGCCCGTGCAAATGAATAATGTAAACGATTCATCAGTAATTGATGAGCTTGGTCAAGGATATTTTGACAGTATTCGTGAGAGTATTGCCCTTGATTACGGTCATCAAGATGATGTCCACGTTCTACGTGAGATCATCAAAGGACTGCGTGAAATGGACACAAATTATCATGTCAATGGTCATTTGTGTGAAGAGTCACGCCAAATGCTTCGTGATATTGCTCACGAAATGACAGTACAACGCCGTGAATATAATATGAACGGTGAAGTCGTTCCCTTCAACGACCAAGATTAGATAGAAAATGGCACACAAAATAACTATCTCAGACCTCAACCTTCTTAATGTTATGAAGGGTGCAGGTCAACAACTAACTCGCTACATTAAAGACGAGGTTTCTATTGGTGTACATAAGGAGAAGCGTAATAGATATAACAGTAAGAAATATGCTGTTGTGTTTAGACACGCAGTAGATTGGTACGAATTAATTATAAAAGAGATTCGTGCTTACGCTGATAAAGAAGTTATCAATGGTGGCTACCAAGAAGCACTCAAAGATGACAAACGTAGAAGTAGTAAGCTACATAATCTACATCGTGATTTCTCCAAAGAACATAGGAAAGTTATTGCTAGACAGTTGAGAGCACACAATGATTGCTTTATGAAGAACGGTAGCATTACTTTCAAAGGTAGTGGTTCTAACGCTTTCGCTTTGTACTTATTGTACAAACATCATTACAAAGTTGTTAATGATAAAGAAGAAAGTAATAGTATGCGTGATATACCACAGCGTATTATAGAAAAGACACAACCAAAATGGAAACTTACCAAACGATACGTCAATGAGTATAGAAACTCATGTAATGTTGAGTCATGCCCATGTGATAGCAAACCTAGTGAGGAATGTATCACACACATGAAATCAATACGTATGTTGTAGTGTGAATTGGATAATTAATATCCTTCCCCCTATTTATGATACACACGCAAGTGATAAGATGTCGATCAAGTAAGTACATAACATCAAACCACATGGTCGTTTGTTATGCGTTGAGTGGACTAGCACTTATTAACTGCGTGGTCAAAATGAACGAATTGAATCAAAACAATACAGTACAAAATGTGTACTGTAATAGATGTGGGTTCGAAACAGCACGTAAAGTGTATGATAATGAACCTGAATCATGTCCGTATCATCAAGAAGTTTCTTATTCTGATGACGGAGAAGTGTCATTTAAATATGACGAGTTCAATCAAGACGGAGAAGAATGGTAATGGTTGACTACATGATGTTGAGTAGCCTAAAACTATTCATTTACAATAGGATTGTGTTCCCTATCTTTGGTGATTATATCATGGAAGATTGTAGATCATATTCTAATGAAGATGATTTAGTATGTGACTCACACTATGAAGACATGAGGTATGACCTAGATTGAAGTGTCGCAAGTGTAAGACTGGAACTATACGTCAGTATGGTGAGGAAGAATTTGCTTGTGATGAATGTGGGTATGATGTATCATGAGATGTGAAAGATGTAATAAGTTAGGCTTTAGTGTTAGTGAACTAATGCCTGAAGGTTTATGCCCTGTGTGTCGCAAGTTAGATATGTTTTCACGCAGGTTATCTAAAGGTGTGTCACAATCATGACTAGCATAAAATGTAATCTATGTGGTCAAGAGTTTAACATAGATAATGGAATTAATGTGAATGATGTTTGGGGAGAAGATGTACGTAAGAGAATGACAAGACATAAAGAAAGACACAATCCAATAGGTAGAACAGCTTCATCTAATATTATTAGAGGTGAAGTTGAGTGGATTGTTATTGATTGGGAAGAAGAATGATATTCATACTAACTTAGGAGGTGATGTACATGAATATATTTGTATTAGATAATGATCCAAAGAAATGTGCTGAAGCACATTGTGACAAGCACGTTGTTAAAATGATATTAGAACACGCACAGTTGATGTGTACTGCACATCATATGCAACCTAATACTACAATGCAATATGATATACCATACAAGCAAACACATACTAACCACCCGTGTGCTGTATGGGTAAGACAAAGCTTAGATAATTATAGGTGGTTGTATTCTATGAGTGATTATCTTAATGATGAATACAAACGTAGGTTTAATCATGATGTTAATCATAAATCATTTGATGTAATTAATAATCTACCTGAACCAGCACTAAATGATGTTGGTATTACAGATAGACCTAGAGCTATGCCTGATAAATATAAGATAGGTAATGATATTGTTGCAAGTTATAGAGCATACTATATCAATGATAAGTATGAACTATTGAAGTATAAGAATACGGAGAAACCGAGTTGGTTGTCGGAAGGTTTATAAAACCCCCTCGTTTAACCCTTCTCGTTGTTTGTTTCTATCTCCCTTAGTAATAGGAAAGAGATATGAGTGAACATATCGATAGTAAAGCCAAGTCTATTATAAATAATGGAAACATTATGCAAGTAGATGAAGGTGCATACATTGTTAAGTCTACCTCTGGTAGTACGTACAATGTAAATGTTGACAGCAATGGTATATTTATTTGCAGTTGCCTTGCAGGTCAACACAAGGGCTACTGTTCCCACATTGAAGCAGTAAAAATAACTCGTGAGAGTGAAGTAATACAATGACACAACAATTTAGTGTTTGTCTACCTGCTGGTGCAGGTGTAGACATTAACGGGATTGAAGGTGTGAAAGCATTTGATTTCAAAGCTTTCGCCGAACAACAATCTTCGTGGAAATCCGAAGCAACCATTTCTTTTTCAAAGGTTCTCGGTAAGAACGCTGACCTAGTTGCTAAGCGTGTAGCATGGATTCTTATCCAAACACCAAACGGTGTTCAACATATGATTCCAGCTAACACAAACACACATGGTCATACAATAGCAGGTGGTAAAGCTAGAGGTTCTTCACAGATTTGGGCTCAAGTTCCTAAAGGAACTATCGCAGTTCCAACTGGTGTTGAAGGACAAGTAGTTGGACTACCTCATGTCACAGGTGGGTAAATAATGAACGCACCTTTGACAACAAAAGAAAGGAAAGACAATCCTTCAGGTCATCTATCAAAAGATAATGATTCTGAATGTGATTGTCAAGAGGAGTAATCCTCTTTCTTTTTTTATTTTAATGGTGATACAATGAAAGAAGTAGAATCATTTGAATTGAATCATGGCACTAAAGTGCCAACAGATAATGAAGCTATAGATAATGTAATGGAAGAAGCTGAAGAATGGGAAGCACCACAAATCAGTAGTAGTTCTTCCTTCTATGAATCTATTGCTTCTAGAATTTATAAAGATTTTAACTCAGGTATGCGTGAGTTGTATAACAATGAAGCCCGTGCTTGTAGAACAGCAAGAAGTATGGGTGCAAGACCACGCATTGAAGTTAAGATAGATTGTGAAGAAAGAAACCTCATCATACATGGTGTTGATTCATTAGGTATTAGTGAGGAAGTATTCAAACAAATCATAAAGTTCATAGGTAAGTCAAATAATATGTCAGGTAAAGAAGTAGGTATGTTTGGTATGGGATTTGTTTCATATCAAATGCTAACAGATTTCATGACACTTGATACATGGACAAGAGAAACAACGGAAGGTAGTCCTTCTTATACTGTGTTCTGTCGTGAGGATCTACACACAAAGAAAGTAGTTCAGAAAGAACCAACACTAGATACATTTGGAACTAAACTCGAAATGATATTAAAGAGTGATGTATACATAACAGAATTACTAGACACACTAAAAGAATGTGCTATGTTCTCAACAGTTCCAACAACTATTGAGATAATTAATAGTGATGATGATGGGTTGCCTGACCAAGTGTTAGAGTTAGAGCAATACAAATCAGTTAGTAATTGGTTTGAACTTAATAATATCATAAGAACATACACACATGAGAACGCAGGTGTGTTAGAGATACAGAAGTTTGATAGTAAATCAGACAAACAATTAAAATCAATCTTTGTTAGAAATAATACTCTAGACTTTGTTCACAACATACATTATGAAGATGATGATGTTGAGTTTAAAGCCGTGCTTGGTATTGTTAATGAGCATGAGTATGATAACAATGGTAAGAGAACAAGGAAGGCTTACAGCACAAAGATAGTCACAGGTTCAGAGAGTAGATCATGGGATGAAGAAGATAAGGCTAACAAAACATTCTTAGTTGGTGTTCCAATAGATGATTGTTTATCATTTGGTTGGCAAGAAGAATGGGCAAGAAACTATCTTAATGAAATGGATTGGTATATTAATATCAAGAATGAAAGAAACTATATGCCAAATGCGAATAGAGATTCGTTAGAAAGAAAAGCCCAAGAGAAATTATCAATGGTAATTCTTAATGCTATCAAAGATTCGTTTCAACAATATAATTTAGAAGATAGTAATGCGTTTAAGAATAGTATTAACAAGCCTTTGTATAGTGATAACACATCTTACAATATAGATTTGAACTCTGTGCTTGATGATACAAGTAATGAGATACTTAACACATTAAGAGAACACTTCCCTGTGCCTGACAATAATTATGGTAAGACACTCAAAACATTATTGTCATCAGGTAATAGAATCATACAACTACAATCATTACGTTCAGATATGATGTTGATGTATGTGAAACACTTTAAAGATAATGACATTGAGTTTATAAGATGTAAAGATCACGACAAGTTTAGTGTCCTAAAAGATTGGGGTGTTATACTTGGTGATGAATACAAAGCAGTTCATAAACTAAAGATGAAACGTGAAGGTGGTTCAAAAGGAACAAGTAGTGGAGAGAAAGTTATACTAGCAAACAAACCATGTGCATTAACAAACAATGGTAGGTGGGGTAGTAATAATTACTTCGGTGGTAAAAATTATAGATCAAAAGGCAGAACTCATTCATCTACAATAGGTGTGGTTAATCAACAGAACGAAGTATTACCACATAGAATTATACAGTTTGATAACAACAAAGATGATTGGGTAGAAATAAAAGCTAGAATGGATTGGAACTCTGGTGCAGATATATTATGTGTCACGAGAGCAAGAAAAGGTTTAACTGTTGATACCCCCGAACAGTTTGTTCATTGGTTTAGAACCAAACGACTTCAAACAACGGAAGGTATGTTATCTATTGAAGAAGTTGAAGCATTAGATAAAGAGCATACTGTTTACATGAATGATGGTTTACCAGAACTAAACCAACAAGATAAGTTAGAACAAATCAAAGAACTACTTAAATCTGATACGATAGGTGTGTTCTTAGATAAAGAACATTCTGATAGACTAGGTATCTATTCAATATTTAGGAAAGGTGGCATTGGTTATCCTAAACAAAGAGGTAAGATGTTTAGCATACAGTCACCACAGACATTACTTCAAACAGCTAAAGATAATAAACATAGACACAATGATTACCGTGAAAAACTTTCAATAGGTGGAAACATTGAAGGTGGATTCGTTGACAGATGGCTTAATGAAGTTAGGATAGAAGAACTATTCGATAATGTATACGATAGATTAATACTAGATACAATGTTAATCGCAGTAAGGAAAGGAAACATACCTGACATGGATGAACATGAGGTAGTCAATGTAGTTATCAAGAGGTTGAATCTAGCATGAGTCATCACATAAGTAATGGGTTTGAATTAAAATCAGTTCATCATAGAATTGATTGGACTTGCTGGACTTGTGATAAACAGTATTATGGACATGAAACACCTCGTCATTATTGGAGAATAAAAGATGTTGCAGGTAGGTATTGGCAAACATGGTTAAGTGGTTGCCCTGATTGTTTTAGGGCTTGGGTTAATTCTGTGTCGTCAATAACTATTGCAATACAAGAATTTACTGATGAACATAATACAACAGAACAACTACCTGAATACTTGGATGAATACTATGAGGTTGAATATACATGACCTTTCAAATTATATCTGAAAGAGAAACAACTCTCTTAGTATTAGAGAACGGAAAGATTAAACAACTCTCCAAAGATTTCTACAATCTAATTAAGGTTAAGAGATTTAATGGTGAGAGGATAATACAAACATTCAAAGATAAGGATAGTGATGATGAGATAGAAGTTCAAGAAACATTTAACAAGGGTATCTTTAATGTTAAGTATAAGAATACTATCATTCAATTAAGAGATAGGAATGTTGTTTGTGGTGGTATAGAAAATTGGTATCAAACTAATGATATCAATAAGATGGTTGAAACATTCCAAGAACAATACAGAATACAAGAAGAAACAAAAGTGTTTCAATACATGGCAAACTTATTCCCTGACAAGAGAGTGGTCGCAAAAGATAGGGCGTTCATTGTTGATGGTTTATGGAAGATAGACAATCAAGGAACTGCTTATATTAATTCAGCTTGGTCAAAGTATCAAGGAATAAGAACAGGTGTTGATCCACACAACGCAGATAGTAAACTTAAAGAAGATAACAAATGGAAGTTCTTATGTATAGTGCCTGATGGTAAGATTTATGCTACAAGTATACAGACAGAGATTGGAGAAATTAAACTAACTAAAGAAGATGTAGTTATATTAGCTAAGGTTGGTTTCCTACTTGATCCAAAGAAAATATTTGATAGTGTATTTATGAATCAACTAACAAAGAAAGTTAAGAAAGTATTAACTGATGAGTACAATGCTCAAGTTAAGGAGAATAAATGAAACAAGAATTAATAAATTTAAATTACATACTATACAATTATTTGTTTAGTATTAACCACGCATTAGTTTGCGAGGTGGATAGTCCTTTCAAGATAGTTCCTAAGTGGAATACATTTAAGGAAGTTTATTTCTATCTGACAGGTAAGACAACGGATTACTTGACATCCACAAGTAAGATGAAGAACGATTCGTTTGGTTATAGTGCTAGTAATTGTAAAGCTGGTGGACACCTACAAAAGATAAAGAATAGTATATGTTCTATATGTTATGGTATGGTTGATTGCTATGCTTTTAAGAATTACATAACTAAATCAAAAAGAACTGTTGAATCTGTAAGCAAAAGCTTTTGGAAAGAAGCTATGGTATTTATTATACAACGCAAAGGATTCAAAGAGTTTCGTTGGTTTGACAATGGAGATTTATTATCAGATAAAATGCTACGTGATGTATTTTATATCGCAGAACATACGCCTGATGTAAAACATTGGTTGCCAACAAAAGAATATAGAATGGTAAAGCGTGTGATTGAGAGTGGTTTACATAAACCTGATAACCTTGACATTAGATTGTCAGCGTTTAATATTAATGGTAAGCCACCAACAAAATTAGCACGTAGGTTAGGAGTTAATTGCTCGGTGGCATTAACAACAGATGAGTTTAACAAACGCAAGGATGGATTCAAATGTCATACTGGTCATTCGATTAAAGACAAGTTCAAAGAATCAAAACCAGAACTGTATAAAATACTATCATCATGCTCTGGTTGTACTGCTTGTTATAATAATAAGGTAGATGTTATCTACTACGAGGTTCATGTATGAATGGATTAGTTAAATATAATTTCTCTGTCTTAGCAAAGCTAGAGAAAGCTAGATTAAAACAATGGGGATTAAGTGAGCCAATACATTGTACTCAATGTAATCGTGAGTTTTATAGTGAGGACAGTATGAAAAGTCATATGTTATTTAGACACGGAAGATTTATAAGTAGCATGGATAAGGCTAGAGATATGTTATTAATAACATTCAAGAGGTTATCAGAATGAGTACATGGATTAAGATGTTCGCAACACAAGATGGAGATCCCGAACCTATTGATCAAACAGTTAACAAATGGTTAATAAGTAATCCTTCAATCAATCTAATTGATATTAAATATAAATTACATTACAATAACAATGTGTACATAGATGTTGTAATTGTTGTGTATGAATCCTCGCAAGAACCTTACGTTGATTGGAAGAAAGGAGATGAACAGGCATGAGTTGTACACCAACTAATATAGAAAATACACTTTTTTTTCAGGCAAAAATTGGAGATGAATTTTCAAAATGAACTTTGAAATTGCAAAAAATGACGTTTTTAACGCTATTGACGGTATTTATGAAAATGACGGTCATGTAGATTGTATATATTGTGGAAATGCAATTATAAACTCAAATTCACTTGTTTTATGGTGTAATGAGATTCTTCATGTAAAATGTGCTGTTAAATGGAAAAAAGAGGTTGATAATGAATGAGATGTAAGAATTGCCCAAGAACTTCCAAGTCAAGCTATAGAAAAACAGCAAAATGTTGGAGAAAATGGCAATTATGTGGTCAATGTGCTGTTAAACTACACCCTGAAGAATTTACTGAAGCCCAAATAAAATCATGGTCAGAAATGCCTGTGGTAAAAGAAACTCCTAGTATAAGTAGAGGTTATGCTTGGACTTTAAAAAGGAGAGCACGTATGCATACACATTGTTTACAATGTAATAGTTCTTTAGAAGGCAGACATTATAATGCAAAGTATTGTAGTAATTATTGTAAAAGGATAGCGTACAATAGTAGACACGCCTATGAAAATAGGAAAATATACTTTAAAAATTGGTATAAGAATACGAGAATTGAAAGGTTGGCTAAATCTTATGCAAAAAACTGTCAATTATGTGGCAGAAATATACATGATGTAAACCCTACAAAAAAGACGATAGATAAGTTCTGTGGTCAGAAATGTATGAAAATTCATAATCATATGAGTTCTAAGAAGAAAGAAATAAAAGATACTGAGGTTAGAATACCTTTGACTAAATACTTAGACCTATTACGAGGTGGACACCTTGAACAATAGGTGTATAGATAGACATGACTTCGCAGAAGTCAATAGAACATACAACGGCAATGTTTTCTGTGCAAGCTGTAATATTTTTATAAAAAGAACAGAAGAAAAACAGAGATGTCCTTGCTGTAATGGTAATGTTAGATACCGTTCAAAGTATAGCTTTGGAAAGCGTAAAAAACACTACATTTATAATGAGGATAAACCTGTATACAAAGTGATAAAAAATGAATAAAGAAATAAGCGAAACAGATTGGATGATTATGGGTATGATTCATACCTATAAAGTCCTAGACAAGACGATGAAGGATAAATACGGCAAGCATGATATGAATGATGTAGATTATGTCTACCTCACAGAAATGCAACGTAGAAATATCCAAAATCCGACTGCCTTAAGTGATGAATTTCCCTATGTTTTTTTGGAAATCAACACTTCAGAAAATGATAATGTTCAGATAGGAATGATGAATGTATTCACATTACTAGATAAACAGAAAAAGAAAGGTGAAAATCTAAACACCCTTGATTGCGAATACTTAATCAACAGTTTAGTATCAGAGCTTCAAAGCCCTGAACTTGTTGAAAAATATGATGATTTATTCGTGCAAATTAATAAAGAAGATAAAGATGACTTGGAGGACTTAAAATGAGTTCTTACACACAAGTACAAGCAGAAAACTTTGCAAAGCATGAAACAACTGCTGAGGATTGGGAAGTCTGTGAGTTTGATGGTTTCTTAAATGGTCGCCCAAACTACAAGAGAAGATTTCCACAAGTGCAAGGTTGGTCAATGGGTAATGCAATAACAGAATACCTAGCTGGTGATTTACATTGTGAATTATGTGGACACCCAATAGTTTATGACCATTACATTGAATGTGAAGGTAAAGAAATAACTATGTTGGTTGGTTCTGATTGTGTTAACTCATTCAAAGGTGCTCACTTTTCAGAGAAACTTGAGAAAGTATATCGTGAAGAACAAACACGTAAAATGTTTGACGAGTGGTTCCCTAAAGCATGGGTAGAATTTCAAATAGAGAACAAGCCTTGGAGAATGTCTAATAAAGCCTACAAATACTATAAAGAGTTGAGAAATATTCAACACCACTATGAAGGTTGGACAGGTTATGATTCTACAAATCCAAGTGAGTTAACTACAAGAAAACTCTTAGGTATAATGAAAAGAGGTGCACAATATGTTGCATTACCTGAGTTATACTTCAAGATAATTGAGAAGCGACCTCTACCTAGAAAGAAGGAGGTGCACTCGTAAATTCCGAAGTCGTATCGTTCAGAACAAAAAATTATCTATGATATATTAGATACAACAAACTATCAAGGGCGTGATGGTATTACTATCACACCCCTGATAGAAAAGGCTAACCTATCTTATAAAAGAATCAATCCATTCATTGCTAAACTTACTACAAATGGTATGATGAATAAGATTGAGGTTAAGGGTAAGAATGTATTTGTTATTACTGAGGTTGGTCAGTTATTCCTAGAGGAATATAAAAAGTTCGATGACTTTGCTAAGTCTATGGGGTTAGAACTATGAGGTGTTTAAGGTGCCACAAAACTGTAAAGACTACTAACCTATGGTTAAGAAGGAAATATACTTGGGCTGATGATAATCGAGGTTCATATAGAAGTAATGCATACAGTTGGAAGTGGCAGATATGTCCTACGTGTATGAAGTACGCAAAAAAGCATAGATTTATATTGGAGAAGGATAACGATTGGTCATGCAATTAACTGATAGAGAGAAATTCATTGCACATTATTTATCTGTGACTATAATAGGTTTACTTGATAAACAACCTAAAAGTGCCATGTCGAAAGTTGTTGAAACTCTACGTGAAAGTAGAACAAGAAAGATAACACGCGAAGAAGCATTAGAAATCATTGAACATCTTAATGATGAGTTCGTAAACTCTGGTGCTTTATTAAACCACAGACGTAGAGAATTAAATGATGAGTGGAAGTAATGGGAGTGTTAAAGAAGTATGATTTTGTATGTGCAAACATTAATTGTGGTTCTACACTCACTGGTTATGAAATTGGTAGACAAAAGTCTTCAAGGAAGTATAGGTTCTGCAAAAAATGTAGGTCAAGCAACAGAGAATTGACTTGGTTATGTCGTAGTTGTGGTAAATACATGACATCTTCATTAAATGTGTATGGAAAATACTATTGTAATTCTAGATGTGTTAGACCAATGACTCATTAGCCCACGCCATTTGATATATTATATCTTCCTCTTGTTTTTCATCTAATGTTTCATCAAAATCATTGATACATTTATGAACTAACTCGTGAGTTATAGTGCCTAGTATATCTGTAAGGTTCTCGTGGTTGCTAAGATATATAATGATTCTACCTGTTTCTCCGTAGAAAATACCCCTCTCATCACAGCCTACTACTTTAAAATCCATCATATGTAAAGATATAAATAAGGTGGAATTTATAATTTTCCTATGTCATACATTCGTAGATTCATGGAATGGTATAATCGTAGGATGGTTGAGAGCCTTGCGATATCAGCAGTTATTTTATACCTCCAAATCCCTCATTCTTGGTGGGCTCTGGAGTGTGTGTTTGGTCAAGGTTTTTTACACGGACACGGTATAGTTGTTGACTTCTTATTATATGGTATTGATACTCTAGAAATGATACCTATTATTGGTGTCACATTAACGTTGATAGCGAGGTATAAAGTTGGACGTTCCAAATAGATGTACTACGTGCTGGAAGCAATTTGAACCAGTTGATATGTGTACGTATAATGGTAAGCCTACGTGCTCAAAATGTAGTGCAAAGTTTATAAAGTATAACTTCGGTAAAAGATAGTATGGCTGAAGAAGAAACCATTAGTCCTAGATGGGATAACATAGTGAGTATGTATGATGACCTAGATAGTCTGGTTGGTAAATATGTGGCTGAAAAAGAAATGAATTATCTTGAAGTTGAATGTGCATTAATGATGTTAAGAGAGAAGATAACTGAAAGTAAGGTTGGTCTTTTAATTGATGCAAAGAAAACAACTGATGATAAAGAAAAGACTAGTGATATCTATAAATAACTAAAGTAATTTTGAGTCTTTAAGACACGCAATTAATTCTTGTCTACTCTCTTTGGTGTTTTCTTCTAAGAAAATATTAGGACATTCATTATACCAAACATCTACAACTTTACATTTATTCCACTCAAGCATTTGTTTCTGTATGATATCTACATCATCAGTTCTCTTGCCTTTATGATGTCTGTCTTGAACTCTTACTACTATCTTATCACCACTCGTTTCGAAGATAACAATATCTAGTGTCTCTTTCATTTGTCTTTCACCCAATGTATCTTTGAATTCATCAGACATTAATGTATAAAACTTTACTTGTCTTTTAATACTAGCTGATGGATATAACTCTGTTAATATATCGAAACAGGTGTCCTCTCCACTACCAATGTATTCTTTGTTGCTTGTTATACGCACAACACTAGTTCAAACCTACCCTATATAAACCTTAAACTTTATATGCTAATATATATTCAACATTATATTGGACTTTCATAATTTCTGGTCAGCACTTCCCAAGTTCTTTCTCCTTTTCGTTTAACATTAATTACTAATACTTTAAGACTATGTTTATCTTGTAAGAAATCTATGATAGGTTGTTTACTAGCCCACGCATTTGTTTTTATCTGTATCAGTATTAAATTACCCCCCTTATCAAAGCAGATACCATCAAAAAGATTCCATAAATCTAAAGCTCTATACCATTGACCTACTGAGTATACTAAGTCTTGTCTTTTAGTGTGAGCCTTTAACCATATCTCATCATAACCATTTTCTAATAACCAATTAACTGCTTTCCTATTACTGAAACGCATTCGTTGTCTTGGATTCATAAGAGTTAATCAGTAGGCATCAATGCCGGAAAAACGTGAAACCGTGTCAGGCTTTTTAATATAACCTGAATCTAGCCTACTAACTTTTAGAATGTAAGGTGACATATTTAAGTCATTCCTCAACATCTTGAATGCCTCTTTCCCCTAGAGTGAATTCTGCATCAGCCATTGGATGTTCTGGTGAATCAACCATTCTGGCAATGCGTTTCCTACCTGACTTCTTAAAGTACATACGGTAAGTGGAAGCGTGACCTACAATGTTACCACCTATTGGTTTCACTGGATCACCAAACATAATACTTGGATCACTTTGTACTTGGTTTGTAAACAACACAGTACAGTTAAAGAAGTATGATATGTTTTTGATATGTGTCATGAGTCTTGCTATTTGATTTTGTCTTTCAGCAAGTGTACCTCTGCCTAGATACTCTTCTCTGAATTGTCCTATTGAACCATCAATGATTACTATTTTAGGATGTTTCTCTTGTAGTGTTTTGGATAATCCATTAATAGTTCCCATTAGATGTTCAGTATTAGGTGTATAGAAATATGTTATTTGGTCTAAGAATTTCTTAGAGTCATCAGAGTCTACAGCATATCCTCTAGCCTGTAATATCTCTTGTATTCTTCTTGGTTTAAATGTATCTTCACAATCTATCCATACTATATTATCACCATCTTTGATAGTTTCAACAGTTAGACTGTTACAAAATTGAGTTTTACCTGAGCCAAATTCTCCATAGACTTCATAGACTGCTTCTGGCACAACGCCACCACCAATCAACTCATCTACTGCTTCACATTTTGAAGGTATTCTATGATAGTTTTCTTGGTATTCCATTAATTCAGTTACTGACATTGTAGTATCTCTAACTAACCCTGCTTCTTCTAGTATTCTTTGTGCTTCAAATACCCATGCATCTGCTTTTGATTTAGCAGTTCCAGTAATCTCTACTATCTCACGAGAACCTCTTACACATAAATCAATTAAACTTGTTACTCCAAATCCATTAAGTTTCTTTTCTGATACTGCACCAAGTCCAGCTAACTGTGATAACTTTAAGTCAACTTCAGGCTTTGGTTCTTCAATTTCAATAGGGGTTTCTATTTCTTCTTCACTCATTTATTATCCTCTCTTGTTTCATAATCCATATAGTCCATAGGCTTACTCTTATTAAATGTTTGCATTTCCTCATCATCTGGATCTGTTTTATCATCACCTGATTGATAGAATGTGTTAAATTTAGCTTCACCTATATTTTGAGTGTAATGATTATCAATATATTGTTTGCCTGTATTAACTAATGGTGTATCTCTATTAAAAATATAATCAATAAAATAAAACACTAGTATTATTATACCCACAGGTAAAAGAAACCCTGTACATATACAAGCACAACCAATGAATACCCACCATCTACTTGCCAAGTATTATCTCCAAGATATCTCTAAGTGTTTTTAATATATCAAGTCTAAGTTCTAAGTTCTTAAACTCATCTTCTACTGTGTATGTAGTTCTTAATGTATGACTGTCTTGTGTAATGTAAATCTTATGTTCTCCTTTTTCATTAGGGTTTAGTTTTGTTTCAAAGTCACCATTACTATCAGGTGTAATGACTTTGTTTGTTACTTCATTAGAAGGTGATACAACTGTTACTGCTACAGGTATATCAGGTTCTACTTTACCTTGTATAATATTATCTTCTACAATAATCTCTTGTTGTGTTAATTGTTTTTCTTTAATAACTATTGTTCCATTGTTAGTATCTGTTACCCATTCATAAGCACCGTAATCATATGGAAAATTACCTGTCCATGTTCCATTAACACCTATACTTGAACTAAATACCCCACCTGTATGACGAAGATTAATAGTTGAATTAGTATAGTTCTCTAAAAATATAACATCATTCTGTTCTATCTCTAAGTAGTTAGGTAGTGTGTTAGTAAAGTTATGTTGTTCACCAAATGCTTCACCTATTAGTATTGTACTAAAAGCTACTACTGCTATCACTAATATTATCTTTGTATCTAATTCCATTATGTTCTTCTCCAAGTACCATCCTTATTCATCTTAACTTTGTTTTGTTGTTCCCATTGACTAAAGTATCTTGATGCTGAGTTCTCATCAAACTTTGGTGCTTCTGTTAATTCTTTCAAGAACTTCTCAGACTTTACATTACCTTTATCATCTGCTACTTTATACCAAACACTCAAAGCGATTCTTTCTTTGGTGTCTTTTGTTTTAAGTCCATCTAAGAATGATTGATTAAATCCACCTTTGTTTAAGTCAAGTCCAAATGAATCAAGTGAGTCACTCATAATCTTTTGTACTGCATCAACATCTTCAGGTAGTACATGACTTCTTAACATAAGTTTAGCGTGTGCTGTTGACATTCTGACTATTGCTTCTAGTTGTCTTACACCCACAGGTAGTTTCTGTTGTTGTTCTTCTCTACCTAACTCTCTAAGTTTCTCATATAGTTTTAGTATTCTTTCTACTGTTTCATCATTTAATACAGGTTCTAATTCTCTTGCATAATTTAATACTGACATTAGTTCTGTATCACTTAAATATGTATCATAATCTTTATTGTTATTTTTCTTAAATGATTCAATAATATGTTTAGCCTTTGCTCTATCCTTATCTCTATGGACATCATCTAAGAATAACCAAATGATATCAAATCTAGATATTAGTGGAGATGGTATCTCAAGGTTGTCACCTAAAGATTGGTCTGAATCATACTTACCAAACTTTGGATTTGCTGCTGCAAGTATAGTTGCTTCTGCCGGTAGTGTCATCTTAGTACCTGCCTTGGCAATAGATACTGTCTGTTGTTCCATTGCTTCATGCATTGATGATCTATCTTCCCTACCCATTTTATCAAACTCATCTATTAATGCAAAGCCACCACTACATAATGGTAACACACCTGCTTGTGCCACTTGTGTACCGTTTGGTAATTTTACCATACCTATTGTAAGTCCGGCTGCTGTTGCGCCCTTGCCTGATGTATAGATAGATTTCTGTGTAATACTCTTTGCTGATTTTAGAATCTCAGACTTTGCCATTGAAGGATCACCTACCATTAGCATATGAATATCACCTCTCTTCTTAGAGTTATTTGAACCACCAAGTAATGATAGTAAAACTGATTCTTTTATTTCACTATAACCAAATATGTGAGGAGCAAATGAGTTTACTATTTCAGATTTGTATTCATCAGGTTCCTTTTCAGACTTTAACTTTAACTTTGATATTGTTTCTTCATCTGGTTTGATGAGTTCAGTTTCTTCCAAGTCCTCTATACTAGCAACGTCAATGAGTACCTCATTCTCGTTTGTCTTATAATCTATAATACTTCTAAATATACCTGTTATTCTTTTAGGTTGTCCAATGAATACTGTACCTACATTAGTTCCTATAATCTTACCCATTAATATTACAGGGCTATGGTTCTTTGCTTTATCCATAGGCTCTTGCATTAACAAAGTCTGTATATCATCAGTAACTACTCTTGAAGAATCTAGTTTCATCTTTGCTAGTTTACAAGAAGGCGTAGTGCATCTTGGTATATTGATTTCTCTATCTTGGTTTGCTACACACTCTTCTTCATTACCACAAAGAATACATACAGCCACACCTCTCTTTACATAAGTCTTTGGAGGTTCTGCTGCGATTACTGTACAATCAAATGTTATTGTCTTACCTTCATGTTCCCTTGAAGTTATGTCATGCATACTAATTATTGTTGAACCTGTTAATTCAATTCTTAAATTTCTATAAGTCTTTAAAGCACTACTACCTTTCTTATCTACTATCACTTTGATAACTGCATCAAATAAATATGTCATAAAATTCTTACCTGTTTCAACATAGATATCAATTATCTTTTCATTACTAATATCTAAAACATATGTACTGTTAGGTCTTAATGCATCAATAACTTCTGTGTGTTTTGGTGATGATAGTATTTCATATAACTCATCAGTATAATAAGAAGGTGTCGCATTCATTTCATTAGTACCTCTTCCCTCTGTCTAACTAAGTTCTCTAACTGAATAAGTCTGTCTTGAATTTCTTCAAGTCTACCACTATCTGATTTCATAATAAGTTCTCTCCATACAGTAATGTCTGAATAGAAACTAGGTACTACTTTCTTTTCTGAATCAAAGTCATCAATCTTCATATTATTTGGATCATGATTCTTTATGTATTCATTAGAAGCGATAGCAATCATCTCACTAAATGATATGTTGTTAGGTCTAAGTTCATTAAGTCTATCAAGGATAGGCTCACTGGTTTTTGATACTGAAATGGTTTTAATTTTTGCCATGGTGTATAGAAATAGTTACCCAATATAAACCTAACTCATGATAAAATGAAAGTGATAATAAAAATAAAAATGTTATATAAGTTAAATAATATAACTTAAATAACTTATTTAATTTACTTTGAAACTTCGAACCAAGTTTTAACGCCTTGTGATTCTATTTCCTTTACCATAGGAAACAACTTATCAATATGAACGCATGATTTCTTAATCTCTCCATCTCGTTTCCAACATATATTAACGAACATAAAGACTCCTAATAGAATGGTCTATATAAATTAACCTGAATATAAATCTGATTTATAAAAAGAAGAAGTCGGGTTATAATTTTGTGAATACTCTACATCTTGATGTAGATTTCTCAAATTTTACAGTGCCCATTTCGGAAGTTAGTTTACCTTCCTTTTCTAGTTGTGATAGAGCCATCAAAGCAGCACGCCTATCAACACCCATAGCCTTTGCAACTATAGAAGGTATTGTATTCTTACCTTTTGGTAGTGCATCGTAAACTCTTTCTCTAAAACTTTTACAAAGTTCTAAGTCCGAGTCTTCAAGTGTGATGAGTATTTGATTCTTCTTACTCATTTTATATGCACCTGCTGTGGTTTGACACCAACGTCTTTAATGAATTTGTCAACATAGATATCCCCATTAGGTTCTACTTGTGCTAGTACCATTCCAATGTCTGGAGTTGTGCCTGCAACACCACCACGGAAAAGGTGATAGTCTGCGAACTTCCATGCAGGGGTTATTATCCCATGCCTGTTAACACTTTCATGATGCCAGAAGTAATGAACATGGCTTCTTACGACCACATCTATCTTACCTAATTTGTCATCTTCGAAATGCATATTAGCCATCTCTCTTGCTAGAGCAGTTGACCTATATGCCATGGACTTTGAGTAACCTATGTGATGTGAGAAGTTGAATACTTTACCATACACATTAACCATAGCATAAGCATCAGTATAGCCAGAACCTCCCCATGGTTTAGCACGGATTGCTCCCATTCTATCTGCTAATATTTCTTCAATATTAGTACCGTCTACAGTTGTATGATAATTAGAACCTCTTACAAGTAGAACTTTATCTCTACTTATTAGACTGTCTAATTTCATGAAGTCTTGCATTCCATCTTCTAGGTTTGTAGTCCAAGATTGTTGCCCAAAATTCTTTTTGTTGGCTCCATCTACTGGTTCACCATTGTAGACCATCAAGTCAACTTTACCATACTTATCTTTTACATCTGCTGCAACATCTTTCCAAGCTTGATTCAAACCTTTCTGTAAACCTGTTAGTTTCATAGTTTGGTCTAACTCAGAGTTGTAAGGTGTGTCGGAACAGACAGCCATCCGTGACATATCATGTATGTCTGATGCCATAAGTACAGTCTTTGACGACTTACTTCTACCGGTGATTCCCTTTAGTCTACTCATTACCAGTCTGAGAAAACATTACTCATATAAACCTTTGTATTCTTCTACTTCTGTTGACTTTGATGTTTTTGCTTTTGCTTTTCTTTTTCTTAAAAACTCTGTAAACTGTTTTCTATGTTCATATGAATCTGACAAATGCCAAGGACAAGGTTCTGCTAAATTATATCTACCACCACATTCTTTACATCCTTCAGTTGAACACTCTAACCATATGTTTTTTAACTTAAGATTTACCTTATCTCTATATGAATATGTTGCATAATAATTATAATCTTTTACATTCTTTGAGTATAGTTTCCACTTACCATTAGGTTGTTTCTGCCACTTCATTACCAAGTGCTCCCCTTATCAGAACAATCCATCTCTGCCCCACAATTAGGACATCTTAAATGACAAGCACTAAGTTCACCCATCTCCCAATCACACCTCGGGCATTTTTGTTTTACCATGCTTACGTAATCTTTTCCTCATAAATATAAGTCTTTCGAAAATAGAATCTACACTATCACATTCTTGTGTCATAAATAAAAAAAAGAAGGTTGAAGTATTTATTGTTTTGGTGGGAACATAGAAAGTGCTAGCATGATTCTGCCTGTACCTTCGGCTTCCTTCTCAACAACATATACATCAAGTCCGTCAGATGCATCTTTCGATACACATTTCTCTACGACATCGTTCCAGTATTCAGATTTAGCTTGACCAATAACTGTTTTTCCGAAGGAGTGTCTAAGTCCGTCAGTAGTTTTAATCTCTACTATATCTGAGCCTAGTGACTCAACGTGTCTAACGCTGAATCCCTGTACTGTGAATTTATCTCCCGATTTAATAGCAACGCTATTCTGGAAAGAACCTTCAATGTCCACGACTTCTGATACGTTCATTGTATTAGTAGAAATAGATACCTAATATAAACCTACTCTTTTGTCAAGTGACAAACAGATAATAATTGGTCTGTAATCTTAGAACGTATTTGTCCAAAGGTGTGTGTCTCCTCATCTAGTTTAGGGTACAACGACTTTGTCATATGGTGTGCTGTTACAAGACATTGTAAAACCATTTCGGCACATTGTTTAACACCATCAGATACAGGTACATCTGGTATATCCATTTTCAGATTAGTGTCTGGCTGAGTATTAAAACTACCTGTTTTTTTATCTTGTGGTTTCCATTCAGATACTTTACCACCTTGTTCATTGAAACATCTTTCTTCTGAACATATTGCTTTTGGTGTCTTTTGATAATATATCTTATCTCCAACCTTCCATTCAGAATCACAATACTGACAGGTTCCTTTGTATTTGGCGTTCATTATAGATCCCATATCCAATCATTAATATAGCCAAATATAAATCTTTATATTAGATAAAAATTGATAAAAAGAGTGAACATATTAAGAATATTATCTATAGTAATGATAGTATTTTCATTATGCACACTATCCACAGTATCTTTACTAAACGCTTCTGCACAATATCCAGATGAGGGAAGTGATAGATATGATTATCTTGGTATAAGACATGATAAAAATCCACACGTTTGTTTGTTTGAACCAAACCCAACTTACATTGATTGGGATTATTGGTTAGAAGTAGAGAAGGTTTCTCATCAAGCCATACTTGATTGGCAAACAGAAATGACAGAATTTTTACCAGAGGGAGATTGGACTTTAACCATACATTCAACAGTTCCTTACGTTGAACATTGGAATAAAATCCCTGATGATTATAGGCATTGTAATATTTTCTTAACGTTTGAAGCATGGAATGATGATGAAGATAAGGCTTTAGGTTATACAGGTATTGATTTTTCTAAGAGTTCTCATAAATTTACATTCATAGTTGTGTTCTTACAAGCAGTAAACAACACTGCTTTATCATTGAATTTTGGTGATGGTTATAAAGATCCAGAATCAGGTTTGACCAAGTTTGAAATCAATCTTGAAAGACAACCTCTACCAATTCAAACTGTATATAATATAGTCCTACATGAATTAGGTCATGGATTAGGATTAGGTCATTATGAATCTGCTTATCCAAACGGTCTTGAGCGTTCTACTATGACACCAAGTTTAAAACCATTTGCTGATGATGCATTTGGAATTAAAATTACAGATAAATTTATGCTTGGATATCTTTATGGTACAGACGGTTATGGTAAACCACAGCCAATATGGATAGATGACTATTGTTTGTTTGACCATGGCATAAAAGTGATTGGTTGTTATTAAGACTTATATATGTGTAGTTTTATAGATTGATATGGCACGAAGAAAAGTTGGTAATTCACATACCACAATAAGTGTACGTTGGGAAGACAAAGAAAAACTTAGACGACACGCCAAACTAGTTAAGAAAACAAAGAATGGTGATATGTATGAAAGTGATTCAGTTTTATTCCGAAGGATATTAGATTATTACAACGAACATAATCCTACATCAGAGAGCCCAAAGGCTACATATCCTCAAGGACAAACCCAGCAAAATTCCTCTCCCGAGGAACCCACTTCAGTTTAATATTATCTGAAAACTTATCCCTACATTTTTTATACAAAGGCAATAGTTTTTCAGTAGTAACTCTCCATCCACCATTAACCTGATTTACTATTAATTTTGAATCAGAATGTATGATTATTTCTTCTGTATAATTTCTATTTTTAATGTATTCTAATGCATATATTAGGGCAAGATATTCTAACTCATTATTTGTTAAGTCACCTGTTCTTGTTTTAACAGTTGTTAAATCTTTTGATCTATCTACAAGACATATTCTAGAACCTCTCGTACCACCATCTACGTAGATATTAATCACTAGATGGTTTTGGATTCTTTGATGTATAAAGTTTCCTACATTCGTTACTACAGTAGATTCTTTGTCTGCCCTTATACCTCCATGGTAGTGTGGCGTTACACTCTATACAATGTTTGGGTTCATCTCGTCTCATATAAAAAGGTATTGTTCTTAATGTATTTAAAGGTTTACTCTTCTTTTTCTTCTTCTTGTGTGTATCTTATGCCCCATGTGTTGACATTGACATCATTAAATTTCTTTGTTTTGTATGGTTTAGCATCTGAATAAACAAAGTTTGCTGCTCCTTGTGTAGCAGTTGTTGCACTACCACTAGAAGTTGAACCTACATCTTTTGTTGTTGGTTTGGTATCTTCTAATTCAAATTCTTCTGATTTATCATCATGTGATTGTCCTTCATAATCTTCTGGTGCATCTATAGATATGTTACCTGATATACCTAGGTCAGGTCTACTACCAACATTACCCAATGCGTTTTCTGGTTCTACATCAGACTTGTCTTGGAAATTACCAGTTCTTTCATGATCTTTAGTTTCGGATTCTTTTGTTTCACCTTGCTCATATGTGAATCCTTCTTTTGTTAATGCATCTTTTAGTTCTTGTGGCATTTCTCTCCATGATTTTGATATGAATCTAGGTGAAGGTACTCTTGCCGAAGTTAGAACTCTTTCTCGTTCTTGATAATCCATAGAATCCCATGTCTTATTTACTATAATATCTTTAATAAAAAATGTATCGTTTATATGAATATCATATAGTTTACCATTCTCTTTAGCTATTGTTACATAAGAACCACCCATTGATACAACAATGCCTCTGCCTTTATCGACACCGTTTTCTAAGTAATGTATTTCATCTCCGATTCTTGTTTCTATGATCTTGTTTAAGTCGGTCATTCTATTACTCTTTTTTGCAGGTCGCCCTATATAAGTTTCACCCTCAACGTCTTCATTAGGTTCTGATTGGTTAAATGCAGGTGCTAAATCACCATAACCATTTCCATCTTTCTCTACATCTTCTTCTGGATCTTTCTCTACATCTTCATTAGGGTTTTCTACTGGTTCAGACTCTGTTGATCTGAATGTTGGTTTAGGATTAGACCACCTAGATAACTCTTGATGTCCTACTTCATCTGGATCCATATTACCTGCTGGCATGAATACACTTCGACCACCAACAGTCTGCCATTTTCCAGATTCTCCAGTAGCAGGGTTTGCTATTGATGGGTGTCTCCATGGTTTTGTTTTCTCTTCTACCATATATATCACTAATGTATTTAATATTTAAAGTTTAACCAAACAAAGCCTTCTTGAGACCTTCACCTACGTCTAAAGCGAACCAACCGTCACCACCTTGAACTGCTCTACAGGCTAAAACAAGGCTATCAGGGTAGTCATCGTGCTCATCTGATTTAATCTTCATGATACCAGTTTCAGTATATTCTCTTCTCAAATAAGACAATTGATAAACCAACTTATTAACATCCTTTAGAGTTATTCTTTTGTTCTCAAATAGTAATCTAAGATTCTTATACATATCAGCCTTTTCTTGTAGTGTAAACATAACCCCTCTAGCAGGTAAACTACGCTCTCGTGCCAAATCTATAAGACCACCACCCAATCCAGTTTCGTCTACATATACTGTTTCTACTTTATAATCTCTACAAAACTCTCCCATTCTTCCACATACATCTACCACATTAGATTGTGATTCTGCTTCTACGTGTTCAACAAACACATGATCATCATCGTCAACACCTACCACAGTGTATACAGTTTCATCTCTTCCAGTACGTGCAACGTCAACACCCATGAAATATCTAACTCTTCCTTTAGGATGTTTATCATTAACAGCATCTTGTATTAATGAGTTAGGAATTAACGCATCACCAATATCTAGGAACTCACCTTCAACTTCTTGAACATATTCTTCCCTTGTTAATTTTTTAATCTCTTCAATAAATGTAGGATCTTCTTGTACAAGTGGGTTATCAGTTGACTTTACATGGAACTCTGTCCACATACCATCAGGGTTAGTTGGTTTTGCATTTTGACACGCTTCAAAGAAATAACCAGATTTACTGAAAGGCGTAGAAGTTAACCACACTCTTGCTTGTGTAGCCATACCAGAAGGTAAGAACGCTCTAAGTATTTCTGTTTTAATGAAAGAACACTCGTCAGCAATAATAACATGAGGAGAATAACCTCTTAGTGACACACCTGTTTCACCAGTTGCTCTTGTTACAATACGTGACATACCAGTATTATCTAGATATTTTATCCACATCTCTGTTTGTGTATTTCTTACAATATATCCCTTAAGAAAATCATTATTGATTATTAAACTACGTATTCTATCAAACATGATTGTTGCCTGATTTTGTGTAGGTGCAGCAATTACTATGGTACATTCTTCCTTTACTGTTTTCAACATTAAAGGTGCAAAGAAAGCAAAGTGTACTGTTTTTACAGCAGTTGACATTGTTTTACCCACCTGTCTGCCTGATCTATATACAATAAATCTGTCTTGGCAGTTTACATATTCTTGATTGTAATCAAATAACTTATGGTCTAAAAAAATCTCTGAAAACATACTGGGGTTTGTTACACATTCTGCTATAGATTTTACAAAATCTTCTCTATCTTTCAGGTCAGTTTTAGCTGTTCTAGCCACTAAAATTACCTCTACCCATAGTTTTGTTTTGTGTTGCTTTTGTATGTTGATTACCAAACTCCCATATTTCACCAGTTTCATGTATTATTACTGTAAATATTTTTTCTATTTCAGATCCATAATCAGTAACTAACCATATTCTACCTCTACCTTTAGGAGTATTAACTTCCAAAGTTTGTTGTGGTTCATATATTATCATTAAGCAGCCCTCGTATGTGTTGTTTTTATATGTTCAATTACTTCTTGAGAGTCTTTGAATCCTTTTTTACCACACCATATACAATGTCTTATATTATATACATTAGATTTTTCCCATGATCTTTCATGGAATTCATCAACATCACTCATTTTCTACCCACACCCATTTACCTCTATTATTCATCTTAATTGGCTTCCTTGGCTTTTTCTTATTCTTTATCTGGTTTAAAAACATTAGTTGATTGGCTAGCATATATGTGAGTTTGGTTTTTTCAGAGCCTTTTGCTGTTTTCAATCTTTCTTCTATTTCCCTTACAAATTCTTCTTGTACTTCCTCTGGAGGTAGTACAAACTTCTCTCTCTTTAACCACCCAAACATTTAATCACCACTCTTTTGTGCTTTAATCTGTCTAAATATATTAGCAATATCTCCTTCTTTATTATATTCTGCTTTCTCTGTAACAACTATCTTTGAATTCAAATCGTTGATAGACTTTACTACATTTAACAGAGTGTTAATTTCAGATTTAGTATTTCTATCAGGTATATTACCATCAAGTTTTGACTGAGTCAATGCCATAAGTACATTCTCAAATGATAGTTTAGCAATCATATCCATCATGGATTTTAAATCCTCTGGATTTCTAGTATCTATCTCATTAATGAATTGTACAAAATCATCTCTTATTACGCAAGCAGCACCCTTTTCATACTTAGGACACTTTCCATTACCACCTGCTTCGATTGATCTATAAACACATTGGTCACAGAGAGCAGGGATATTTGCCGTCTTAAAGTGTTTTGCAGCATTGAATTTAGATAGTGTTTTCCTCTTATCCTCACTAGCGATATATGTACCATCAAGCTTCTTAATCTTAAAGATATCATCTGCCATATAATAACTGTTATATATTAGTTAATAAAGTTTTCTTCGTAAATCCCGTATGATTTACATAAAGGCATAAATAATAAAGCAATAGGAACTCTCATCAAAGAATAATATTCACCGTTAATAATATCTTCTGTTTTTATATCACATTTTTCCAAGTTTTCTTTGTAAACTTCACACCAATGACGTAATTGTGGTACCATACCCCTACCTTTTTCACCAAAAAACATAGATAAAGTAGAGTTATTATTCCAAACCTCTGTCTTTTTACTCATGGCTGCTGACATCCAACCACTAGTATCTAAACTCTCAAAGAATCTTTGATCAATATATCTTCCTTTAGCAAGACCATGGTATTTTAAATTCATTGGTAATTTTCTCATTTGATCTTCAGTCTCTAACTTACCTTTTATCTCTCCTAGACAAACATAAGAGTCTGCCGGTAGTTGTAGTTGACTTAGATGATGTAGATAATTACCTTGGAGTACAGGTAAAGTCCAATCAATACCTAATTCTTTTTCTTTTTTCCAATATTTAATTGTCTCAATCATGTCATAAAACACATCAAATTGTGTTGCAAAATTGTAACGTTCTTTATTTGCTTTTAACCAACTATGATATTTATCTGCATCTGCATTCGTACCTGCTACAACGAATACGGAATCAAATTCTTGAAATTTCTTGATATTCGCATATGAATATCTATGTGATAACATTACATTTTTTATACCACATGATTCTAACGCTTCTAAATGAGCCTTATTATTAGCATTAAAGTAAATCTTCATCGGCATCAACCACCCACCTTAATGCCCTAACAATACCTCTTCTTTCTTCATCAGGTATTTTAAGAAATCTTACTGGTGTCTCTCTCACATCTGTTTCTTCGTGTAATAATAGTTCTTTTTGTACAAGAATTAGATGTCTGATTTGCTCTTCAGTTCTCATCATAATACTCCCTATTATCTGTGAAACATTTACTGGCGTATGGACACATACCATCACACAAGAAGCATTTCGTTCTTTCAGGGAGTTTTTTATCTAGTAGTGATTCTTTGATTATAGCAGCCTTTTGTTTCATATCTTCCACGGTTTCTTCATAAGGTGCTAATTTAAATGTTAAAGCCACTGGCTTATCTCTAACTTCTTTTTCAATCTTATTACTAATGTATATGACACAGCCAAATGTTGCATCTATATTATAGCATTTATGTAACAATACTCTATATCTATTAATCTGATCTTTATGAGAATCACTTGGTTTAGATGATGCCTTAGAGAAATAACCTATAGAACCGGTTGTTTTCTTATCACATATTACCCATTTATCTTCTACTTTCATTAGGTCATCTATACTTCCATATATAATATCTAGGTGTTTTGGATCATCATCTGGTATAGCCTTTGCTTCTTCATATGTTAGTGGTTTATCTTCCACCCAATCCCAAGCCAAGAATTTTTCATGATTTTCATCTGTTGCTAATTGTGAATTACTGTGTACAGCTTGACCGAAATAAAGAGATTTTGTATTCTCTGTGTCCATGCCTGTATCTGGTAGTATTTTTTTATAGATAACATTTCTCATACATGGTTTAATAACATCAGAAACGTGTATTGTACCAAGTCTTTCTGTTTCCATAGCTTCCATTTGGGCTCTACGAAACTCAAAATATATTTGATTATTAATATCTTCTATCTTTAACATTGTCTGGTGTAAAACTATACCTAATATAAAGGTTTAGGCTACATCTTTTGGACAATCACAAGATACATTTCCTTGATCATCATGGTCAAATTTCTTTTTACAGGTACCACAAACACCCGATGCGACTATTTTTATATCTGTCATTAGTAACTCTCCTCTATACTAAAAGAAAAAGACTCTGTTTGTTCTGAGATAGCACCGTTTGTATCTAATAATTCTACCTCTCCTTCCCATCTACCAGCTTTAGTATTGGTTGCATCTGTTGCACTTAATGCATAACTTACCACTCCGTTAGACCTATCATCAAATGTTAAATCACCATTTATTAATAATGTTCCATCCGTTTTCCATACTTTCCATTTACCTGTGGCATATGTAGTAGTATTGGATAGGTTCTTTGCTGAGCCTGTTGAATCAGATATAGTCAACTCTAATGTTGCTCTGCTTCCGGCTTTGACTTTATATTCTATTGCTCTTGGTGTCATATCAATACTCATTCTAGTTACCTGCTCCTCTTAAAGTCTTATTCCTTTTAAATATTCTTGCTACTTTACTTCTACCAAATGCTCTGGCTACTTTCTCTTTGCCTAATATCTTACCTATTCTTCTTCTACCTGCTGTAACTCTACCACCCATAGTGTGTTTTAATGAGTTATCAATTAGATTTTCAGTCTCTGTAATTTTATGTATGATTGATTTTAGTCTTGTAGTATTATCAGATATACTTAATGTGTCTGCTAATATACGTACTAATCCTCTCACAGTAAGTTTTACTTCACTTACTCTTATTATCTCATTTATCATAACTATCCAAAAGAATGCTGAATTAAACTGTTCAGAAATTCTAACTGTTTCATTGATCATTCTTGCCAAAGTTCTTGGTAGTTTTTGTAAGTCTTGTATCTGTTGAGATTCATTAATCATTCTTGTAAGTTCTCTGGAGAAGTTACGTGCTTCATCTATACCTATTGTCTCATTGATCATTCTTGCTAATACTCTAGGTAAGGAGTTTATTTCTTGTACTTGAACTGTTTCAGTTATTAATCTTGCAGTGTTTCCTAATCTATTAATTACTTCAGATGATCTTAATGTTTCATTTACATATCTAACCATTACACCAATTCTGTTTTTAGTTTCTGATGTTTGTAATGTTTCATTAATTGCTCTTATTATTAATCCAAGTCTATTATTGACCTCTGATAACTGTAATGTATCTGTTAATATTCTTACTAAACTTCTAACTGTTAATTGTGATTCAGATATAGATAATGTTTCATCTATTGGTTTTAATCCAGTTCCTAACCTACTAACAGATTCAACTTGTTGTATTGTATCAGATAACAATCTCACCAAAAATCTTGTCTTTTCTTCAAGATCTGCCACACTTTCTGTTTCGTTGATTTGTCTTGATAATTCTTCTAATCTGTTAAAGTTTTCAGATAACTGTTCTGTTTCATTAACTGCCTTTATTCTTCCTCTTAGATAACCAACTGCTTCAGATACAGAAGTCGTTTCATTTACATATTTAAATAATGCAGTTAGTTTATTTACTGCTTCATTAACAGACATTGATTCATTAATGAATTTTAGTATTGTTGGTATGACATCAAACACTGCTGCTATTTCATAAGTAGTACCATTGAATGAATTATCTTGAAATACATTAGTCTGAAATAGTTTTTGGTTCTTATTTATTCCTTG
>Ga0209992_10000426_pt1 | contig 56789 bp, 49 predicted proteins | sample 2SBtaG_2_FD_182564 | JGI IMG/M metagenome (GOLD analysis project Ga0209992, IMG submission 182564) | Deep subsurface microbial communities from Kolumbo volcano to uncover new lineages of life (NeLLi) - 2SBTROV12_ACTIVE470 metaG (SPAdes)... | ecosystem: Environmental > Aquatic > Marine >... | reverse complement strand
ACGAGCTCTTGACCAACGACCCGGCCAAGGCCGGCGAGTTCTACGCCCAGCTGTTTGACTGGGAGAAGCACGAGCAGGACATGGGCGGCACGCAGTACACGATGTTCATGCAGGACGGGGCACCCGTAGGCGGCATGATGCCTCTGCCGCCGGAAGCGGAGGAGGCGCCCTCGCACTGGATGCTCTACTTCTCCGTCGGCGACTGCGATGAGAGCGTCGAGCGCGCCACGAAGATGGGAGCAAAAGTCTGTGTTCCGCCGATGGACGTTCCCTCAATCGGCCGCATGGCGGTTCTCATGGATCCGCAAAACGCGGCCTTCTCGATCATCCAACTTGCGCCCCAGCCCTGCTGATTCAACAACCCGAGCGGCCCATGGACGGAAGCGGGTTCTGAAGGGAATGAGGAGCCGGGGGCGTACGCCCCGTGGCGGCAGGTAGGCACGGGTCGGCAGTCACTTCTGCGGGGGGAGTACGAGTTCCAGCGTCTCCCCCGCTACCACATCGACTTCAATCTGTCCCCCTCCACCGGCTCGGTAGTTCACTACGGTTCGACCCGGAAAGAGCGTCTGTCGTGCGATCTTCCCCTCTCCTATGAACCCATGTCCAACTCCAAGGCCATCGTGACGCAGGTTGAAACCACTCTCCGTTCCGTCCCCTGAGTGGACTTCCAGGATGGCCCCGCGTTGCACTCGCACTTCGATGTTCGCAAGCAGGCGGCCGACCTCGACTGTGAGGTCGCGTACGAGACCGATGCGACCATCATCCGTGCGGGCAAGTAGGTGATAGGTGCCGGTCTCAAGCTCCTCCTGTACGAAGGCACCCGTCTCAGCGGCGGAGTAGTTCCAGCGCTCGTAGCCCAGGGGGGAGTCAATGGAAATCAGGCGCAGCTCGGCTATGCAACCCAAGCCCGTTTCGGCGTCGACGACGCGACCGCGGATCATGGCGGCCGGAAGCAGCCGCAGGAGCAGGTCACGATCTCCGGCGGATGCGGTCACGGGCTCCGAGTTCATACTCAGGCCGCTGCCGTAGGCATGGACCAGGTATTCGCCTGGCGCGAAGGGGCCCGCGATGAAGCTCCCATCAGCGGAGCTGCGGAAGTCCTGGACACCTCTCAGGCGCTCGGTCTTGAAGCGTACCCAGTCGCCCCCGTAGGGCTCTCCCTGCCCGTCCACCACATTGCCTCGGATGTACAGGCCGCGGGTGACGTGGAGTTGCAACCCGATTCTCTGACCGGGGAATTCGATCAGCACGAGTTGGGCGAGGGGGGCGACTAGGTCAGATCCCCCGTGCTGGTCCTCGATCTCCTTCCACGCAGGGCCGCAGAGCCATGTACCTGTGGGTACGTCGTCGAACGTGAAACGTCCCTCGGCATCCGTGACGGCTTTCTTCGAGGCCTTTTCTCCGTCCCAACGATTGAAGTACTGGGCCAGATTGCCATCGCTGGATCGCAACCACACGTCCATGTTCGTTACAGGTGATCCGTTCTCGTCGAGGGCAAGGCCGTCAATTGAACCTCCGTTTCCCAGGGCCCAGGTGACAACGTGACGCTCGGCTTCCCGTAGCTGCAGTGGCTCGGGGAACTTGCGCAGCACTTCGGATGCCCGGCGCAGCTCGATCTCGATGGGCACGCCCGGTGGGAGGCCCGTGATCTCGAGTTTGCCCGTGGCGTCGGATTCGGCATTCCAGACGGGGTGGCGACCTGTGGTGTTGTTCGACGCGCCGCGCGGGCGGATCAGGTAGCTGAAGTTGGTCGTGGCATGCAAGGAGACACCGGCAGCGGGAATACCGGCTTCGGTGATCGTGGCTTGGATGCTGCTCGATCGTAGGAGGTGAACGACCTGGGCTTTGGCTCGGTTCTCGTGACCAGGCGTCGGCACGACAAGGGCACGGCCAAATCCGGGGGCGTCGATCTGGGCGTGACTGCGCCTCCACGAATAGTGATGGACCTCAAAGTAACCCAGTGAATCCGTGAGCGTCTCAGCGGGCATATTGGAGTCGGGAATCACGACCGGTGCGCCGATCACCGGATCGCCGGTCGCGCTGGCGATTGCTCGTCCCCAGAAGTGGATGTCGGGGCCGACCCGCAATTCGATGGTGAGATCGCGCTGCTCGTCAATTTGCAAGGGGCTGACCCGTTGGCTCAGACGACCGACTTTTGGGTCCTCTCCGTCCACGCGCACCACCAGCTCTTGATCCGGTGGAACCTCGAAGGACGCCAGGCCATCGGCCGTCGTCATGACCAGCTCCATGAGGCCAGCAGGTTCGCTTTCGGCCCAGAGGATCTGGTGCGTGTCCCTGCGCTCGAGTTCCACGTGAACTCGTACTTGCTCCAATGGTGTGCCCGCTCCACGTTCGAGTACAAGGATCGTTAGGTAGCCACGGGGTGTTGTCGGTGTTGAACTACCGGGCCCCAGCTCCAGCGCGTCGCTACCGGGAACCTCCGCACGCAGTTCGTCGACCCGAGTCGACGGTGATTGAAGGGCGTCCCCTTGATTGCTCACAGGGGGTGTTTCCTTCTCTGGCCCCAGCGACGGGTTCTGGCTCATTCCGTCCGGCGAATTCCACGTCCACGTGAGCCAGAACGCGAAACCGACAACCACAACTGCAGCGAGGAATGCAGCGAGCTTTCCCATTCGAGGAAGCATAGGGTTTTCGACTTGAACCAGCGAGCTGACGCCTAACCGGATCCAAATTTGGCCGACAGACACGTCCCCTGAGGGGCGTGCACGCGTTGAAGTCCGTGTTCGTCGCACCTCGGCCGTGAGAGTGGATACCATCCTTCCAGTGATGAACCTCGAAGAAGCACTGAACGAATTGAAGGCGCTCGGCAACGAGAAGATGCGCGCGCAGAACACCAGGAACGGGGCCGGGGACAATCAGTACGGCGTTCGGTTGGGTGAGATTCGGAAGGTGGCGAAAAAGATCAAGAGCGATCACGATTTGGCCTTGGAGCTATGGGCGACCGAGAATGTGGATGCGCGGCTTCTGGCCATCTTGGTGCTCAAGCCCAAGGAGCTCACTGCGGATGATGTGGATCGCATGGTGCGGGAGTTGACCTTCACGCACGCGGCGGACTGGCTCAATTCGTATGTGATCAAGAAGCATCCCGACAAGGAGGCTCTGCGCGAGAAGTGGATGGCGGATCAGGATCCAATGGCTGCCCGGGCTGGGTGGAATCTGACCGCCGAACGCATCGTGAAGAGGCCCGAGGGGATCGACCTCAAGGCCCTTCTGGATCGTATCGAGTCTGAAATGGCGGCCGCCCCGGCCGAGGCTCAGTGGACGATGAATTTCTGTCTGGTGGAAACCGGAATCCACTTTCCCGAGTTTCGCGAGCGAGCCCTTGGCATCGGCGAGGCTTTGGGCCTCTACCGCGACTTTCCCACTTCGAAGGGCTGCACCTCTCCCTTTGCTCCGATCTGGATCAACGAAATGGTGCGGCGCCAGGATTGAACCGGCGCGTCCCAAGCGAACTTGCTCCATCACAACAAACTCCATGGCCACCATCACAGTCAGCACCCACGTCTCCGCTCCTCTCGAACAAGTCTTTGAGGTCTACACCCAAATCGAAAAGGCCGCAGAGCGAATTCCGGACATCACGGCGCTCGAGGTGCTCAGTGAGGGCCCGTTCGGTGAGGGGACTCGCTGGCGTGAGACGCGCGTCATGTTCAAGAAAGAAGCGACTGAGGAGATGTGGGTCACGGGCTTCGATCCGCCCAACGCTTACACGGTTGAGGCCGAGTCCCACGGCATGAGTTACTCAACTCGCTTTTCGTTCACTCCCGATGGAGAGGGAACCGAAGTCCGTTGGGACTTTTCCGGCACGGCCCAGACCCTGGGCACGAAGATCATGTCGCCCATCTTCAACGTGCTGATGAAGGGCACCATGAAGAAGTGCATGCAGCGCGATCTCGATGCACTGCGCCAGGTGTGCGAACGCGGCGAGGCGTGATACGCGGGTCACGCCGCGACGATCAGCAATAGGTTGGCACCCTGTTGGGATTGGGCTAGTGACCCCAAGAGCAGGAAGAGACTTGGGAAGAGGGTCCGGCTCGTTTTCGCAGTTCTCTTCGATTCCCGATCGGATGGACACTGCGGACTTATCAATGGGAGGACCGGTCTCGGCAAGCGCAATCAGAAACACCTGCTAGCGGACGACTTCGTATCACAATGTGGGTTCAGGGGGATCGTCCCGCGGCGATCGACGAACCATGTCCTCGTGTGCCTGGGCCATCAGCCGGCCGATCTCGTGCTCCTCATCCACAACCACGTGCGCGCCGGCTGCTTGCAGTTCGGCAAGGGAGCGGTGGAAGCGAGCACGCACTAGGACCTGGGCGTGGGGCGCGCGCAGCCGAATGTCGCTCACGAGTCGAAGGGCGGCGGCGGCGCCCGGAACCGTGACAACGATGTAGGAGGCGGACTGCAGACCTGCGTGTTCCAGCACCTCCGCGTAGTGTGCGTCTCCAGTGACTCCGCTGTATCCGAGGTCGCGAGCGTCTCCAGTGGCCGCGGGGTTCTGGTCGACAACCACCACATGCCAGCCGAGCTCAGCCATGCGCTCTGACGCCGCGCGGCCTGCAGGGCCGAAGCCTATAACGATGACCGCATTGGGGGCCTGGGGTTGAGCGTCCCCTTTCTTGAGTGCTGGAGCGCTCCCGCGAGCAAAGCGTGCGGCCAACACGGGCGCATGGCCTACGAGGTAGGGCGTGAGCGCCATGGTGATGACTGTCGTGGAGATAACGAGCATGAAAGTTTTCTCGTCCAGGAGCTCTCCGCGGGCGATATCGGCCAAGACAAACGAGAACTCGCCCAGTTGACCGAGGCAGACGCCCGCCGCCAACGCAGTCCGCCCACGGCCGCCAAGGAGTCGCAGCGCAGCCCACACGATGGCCGTCTTGCCAACCAGAACCAATGCGACGACCGAACCCACGAGTAGGGCGTTCGACGCGATCCACGCGGGATCGGTCAACATTCCCATCGCGGTGAAAAACAAGGTCAAGAGAAGCGTCTTCAGGGAGGACACGTCCGATCGGATCTGGGTCGCAAATGGCGATTCCGCAAGCAACATGCCGGCCACAAATGCACCCAGGGCGGGGGACACGCCGGCCGAGTGGGCGACCACCCCTGAGCCGAGACCCGACGCCACCGCGACAAGCAGTGGGAGTTCACGGTTCGAGTGCATGGGGCCGATCGCAAGCAGTCGGGGGACGATGTGGTAGAAGATCACGTACAGGGCGGCGACCAGTGCCGCGCCGATGCCAGCGGTCTGTAGGACTCCCCAGAAGATCTGCTTGGTCGAACCCCCGTCCGAGAGAACGCTGACGAGCAGCACCAAGGGCACAACGGCCATGTCTTGCACGAGGAGGATCCCCAAGGCGCGGTCACCGTGCACGCTTTCGAGTTCGCCCCGGGCAGTCAGCACGCGTAGCACGCAGGCCGTGCTGCTCAACGCGCAGATGGCTCCAATGGCCAAGGCCCCGCCGGACCCGAGTCCTGCAAGGGCTCCGGCTCCCGCCCCGAGTGCCGTGGTCACCAGAACCTGGAGTGTGCCGCTCCCCAGTGCCAGCCGACCCATACCGCGCAGACGAGACCACGAGAACTCCAGTCCGACAGTGAAGAGCAACAGAGCCACGCCGAGTTCCGAAACCGCGAGCACTTCATCGCCACTTCGGATGAGGTGCAGCACGTTTGGCCCAAGTAGGGCTCCGGCGATCAGGTAGCCGATGATTGCGCTCTGGCCCACACGCTCGAAGAGACCCCCGAAGAGGGCGCCCACTCCCAAGAGGACCACGATGTCGAGTAAAACCTGCCAGATGTCCACGAGCCCAGCGTACCGCTTCGCATAGCGCGCCGTCGCCTTCGGAATGATGGGGAAACGGGGGCCTGCGGCAGACGGTTAGTTGCCAGGGGCGCAGATCCATGGAGGGGCCCGGGGCTCGCGACCGGCGTCAGGCGTGCCGGATTCTGATCGGCATTGCGGTGCGGGCCCTTCTGCTCGTGTCCATTGAGCTTGTAGACTGTCGTTGCCTATGTACGTCCGTCTTGGGTTCGCGGCCATTGGGGGTCTGGCGGTGTTTGCGCGACACGTGAACATCCACCGCCGCAATGATCCGGCAGGCGTCGGCGGTGGAGATTGGGTTCGCGTCGATCTCGGGACCCGCCAGCTTGGGCGCGACCGATATCCGCTCTCGCTTTCTGACCGGAGTAGCTCGCCGTGACCACTGTTTTCCTAGTTGGCGGCTTCACGCTTCTGGCGTCGTTCCTCTGCTCCCTCTTCGAGGCGGTCCTTTATTCTGTCACGCCCTCGCAGATCGAACTTTTGCGACACCGGCGCGTACAGGGTGCGCAGCGGCTCGCGCAGTTGCGGTCGAATATCGAGGAGCCGATCGCAGGCATCTTGACGATCAATACCGTGGCCCACACGGTGGGCTCGACTTGGTGTGGAGCGGCCATAGGTGAGGAGCTTGGAAGCAACGCCGTGGGGGTCTTTGCTGCAGTATTCACCTTCCTCATGCTGACCTTCACCGAGATCGTGCCCAAGAGCTTCGGTGTCCGGTTCGCACCGGTACTCGGGATCTACTGCGCCTGGCCTATTCAGCTCATGACCTGGGCCGCGTGGCCCGTGGCCAGGCCCGCGCAGATCGTGATGCGGCGCTTGATGGGAGATGCCCCCTCCGCAGGCCCCTCCGAGGCCGAGGTGATCCAGTTCTCGAAGCTTGCGGCCGCTCACGGAGCAGTACGGGACGAAGAACGAACGTGGATCGAGAACGCCCTTCGCTTGGACGCTGTAACCGCAGGTGACATCCGTACTCCCAGGACCGTAGTCGAGACCCTGCCCCTCGACGCCAGCTTGAATGAACTCGGTCGCTCAAACCTGGTCCACAGCCGGATCCCAGTGACTGATGGCAAGGAGGCGGACTGTGTGGCCGGCCTCGTCTATCGGCGGGAGGTCTTCGACGCCATCGTCGCCCAAGGCGATCGCAAGCGAGTCCAAGACATTATGCATCCCATTGGATTCGTTCCCATGTCGATGCCGGCACACAAACTGCTCTCCAAGTTCGTCCGAGAGCGCAAGCACATCGTGGCTGTGACCAACGAGTACGGTGGTTTTGAGGGCGTGGTCACCCTGGAAGATGTTCTCGAGTGTCTGCTCGGCCAGGAGATCGTCGACGAGCACGACGAACATGAGGACTTGCAGCAACACGCCCGAGAGCGAGCACCGGGCAGGCAGGAACCGCCGGAGTAAGGACGGGGTCAACGCACTCCCTCGTCCAGCCGGACAAGCATGGGCGTCTGCTGGGCCCGACTGCCCTCAAGAAAGGCTCCGACGCTTTCACCATCGGTCATCGCCAGACTCGGGTCGCCCGCGCCTTGGCCCTCATCGAGCAAAGAGCTGCATGGATTCCGGCCAAGTTTGGCCGCCGTGGAGCGAGGCCTGGGTCGACTGTGCCCATCAACCCTGGTTGGGCAGGGGAGGCATGAAGTGCTAGGGTCAGTGGATGAAGACGATTCTGCTATGCGTAGTCGTTGCCCTACTCGGCTTCGTGACCACCCAGGCCCAGCGTCAGGACGAGCAAGTAGGCGTGCACTGGGAAACCGACTTGGCGAAGGCCACCGAGATCGCTGGGGAGACGGGCCGGCCACTCATGATCGTGTTCCGCTGAGAGGAATGAAAGGAGTGCCGCTCCTTCGACGGGCAGGTTGTCCGTCCCTCAACTCAGCTCAGGGAACTCTATGAACAGTTCGTTTGCGTGCGCGTGACGGACATGCGAGGCGTGGATCTTGCGCGCTATGCGTTTGACTTCGACCTGACATTCTCTGTCTTGCTCGCCCATCCGAACGGGCACGTGTATCACCGGTACGGGGGGCGCGATCACTTGGCGCCGGATCGTTGGCTGGGGCTAGAGGCGTTTGAGGACCTGCTCAGGGAAACGCTTGGAGAGCACAAACGTGTGGCGCCCGTGGCGAGGACGCTGGCTGAGCCGCTGTTGATCGAGAAGATTCCGTCCTTTGTCAAGCGGGACAAGGGGGAGTGCGTGCACTGTCACAGTGTGTTTCCGGCCTTCTACAAAGAGGCCCGCGGGGCAGGGACGTGGAAGGAGGATGATCGCTGGGTGTACCCCCCGCCCAGTCGCATCGGATTGGAACTCGACCCGCAAGACCCCATGCTGGTCTTGGCCGTGGAGCAAGGGTCCTTCGCCGGGCAAGCTGGATTGCGCACGGGGGATCGGCTGTTGGCAAGCGCGACTCAACGGCTCCTGAGCTATGCGGACTTGGGACAGGTGCTGCACGACTTCTCAGGCGATGGCGGTGAGTTGCCTCTCGAGTTTGCACGTGCGGGGTCTGAGAAGCAGGGAACCTTGAAGCTGACCCCGGGATGGAAACGGGGCACACCGCTCGAATTCTCGTGGCGCGCTTTCAAGTGGGGCTTCAATCCGGCCCCGGGGTTTGGAGGGCCGGAACTCACCGGGCCGGACAAGCAGGACCTAGGCCTGGAGCCGGAGGTCTTTGCCTTCCGTGTCGGATACCTGGTCACATGGGGTGAGAACCGGCGTTTCGGGCAGCAAGCAGCGGGCGCGGGCTTGCGTGTTGGAGACGTCTTTCTCTCGGCAGCGGGCAAGAGTGACTTTGACTCGCACCAGCACTTCCATGCTTGGTGGAGACTGACACGGAAGCCGGGACAGCGCGTGGAAGTCGTGGTTCTGCGGGCTGGGAAGCGGATTGACTTGGACTTCGAAGTCCTGCGCTGAGCCGAGCAGGAGACCGGTTCCTAGTGTTTGCCTTCGAGTGGAAGCAGATCGGTGTAGACAAAACCCTCGCGCTGTACGGTCTCCCCGGTTGCGACCCGAAGCGTGTCACTGAATGCGGGACCAGCCGAGACAAACGTGTGAAACTCGCCGTTCTCACCGCACGGATCGGCCGTATTGGGGAGTTCGCCCAGGAACTCGTGGTCGAAGGCGTGGCCTGCGAGGGCGCGTGGAATCTGTTTGGGGTCGAGGCAAGTGACGAAGGCCTGGGTGCCGGCGTCGATCATTTCATTGGCGAGAGACTTCGTGTCTGACCCCCACAGGGGAAAATGAGGTTCGAGGTCGAGGGTTTCAACTTGCCGCTCCCGGTACTCGCGCACGTCTTCGAGAAACAGGTCACCGAAGGCAAGTCCTGTGATTCCGTTGGCCTTGACCTTGGCCAGCGCCAAGGTCACACGTTCTTCATATTCAGAGTTTGAGCACGGGTGGGGTAGAGAGGCGACTTGCAGGGGAAGGCCCACGGCGCGCGCCTGAGCTTCGAGCAGGGTCTCGCGCACGCCGTGCATGGCCACGCGCCCATGCTGACGGTTGACCGTTGTGAAGAGCCCGGCGACTTCAATGCGACTGTCTTGACGCAGGACGTGCAGCGCCCAGGCGCTGTCTTTCCCGCTGCTCCAAGAGAGCAGGATCTTCTTGGGAGTCACGGTGTCGCGGGCTCACCCCAGCGGCCGCTGAAGATGATCTCGGCGAGGGGCTTGCGCGTGCGGGGGCTGGACTCGCGTTGGTGCATGGACTCGGGCAGATCGTCGAGCGTGCCCGGGTAACCGAGGGCGATCATGGCCACGGGCGAGGCGTTGTCGGGCAGTTCAAGTACCGCGCGTGCCTTCGCGGCATCGAAGCCGCCCATCTGGTGGGCGGCGAGACCGAGAGCTTGGGCCTGCAGTACCAAGGTTCCGGCTGCGAGACCCACGTCGTGCCAAGCATGGATGTTCGGCTTGGCATTGCGGGAGTACGTCTCGAGAGCAATGGACAGCAACAGCACCGGAGCGCGGCGGGCCCACGCGTTGCCCTCCACCAACAAGTCGGCGAGGGTCTCGAAATCGGCCGGGTTCTCGCGCGTGGCGAGGGCGAAGGACCAGGGTTGTTCGTTGTAACTGGAAGGGGCCCAGCGGGCCGCTTCCAGCACACTCGCGAGGTCGGCTGAAGGCACGCTGCGGTCCGCGAAGGCCAGGGGGCTCCAGCGCTCGGCGATCAGTTCGTGAAGGGGATGGTTGGCGTCTGCTGTCTTGCGCGTCATGACTGTTGCTCCTGGGGTAGGTCCCACACTACCAGTTCGGCGTTGTCGAGGCCCTCAAACTGGAGGGCGGACTCGTCACTCACGGCGAGGCCATCGCCCGCTTCGAGCGTCTCGCCAGCGATCAAAGCGCGGCCGCGGGCGAGGTGGACCCAGGCTGATCGGCCGGGAGCCAAAGAGTGTTGCACGGTTTGTCCGGCGTCCAGGTGCCCGACGTAGAGGCGCGCATCCTGTCCGATGGTAAGCGAATTGTGCTCACCGTCGGGTGAAACCACCAAGCACAGGGTTCCGTTACGTTCCTCAGAGGGGAAGTGGCGTTGCTCGTAGCGCGGCGTGTTGCCGCGCTGGCTGGGCAGAATCCACATCTGCAGGAGTTCGAGAGCCTCGTCGGGGGAGGGGTTGAATTCGCTGTGCGTCACCCCACTGCCTGCGGACATGAACTGCACGTCCCCGGGGGTGATGCGCGAACCGTTGCCCATGTTGTCCTTGTGCTCAAGCGTGCCATCCAGGACGTAGGTCACGATCTCCATATCGCGGTGGCCGTGGGTCGGAAAACCCTGACCCGCTTGGATGCGGTCCTGGTTGAGCACACGCAAGGGACCGAACTGCATGTGCTCGGGGTCGTGGTAGTCGGCGAACGAAAACGTGTGGTGGGCGTCCAGCCAGCCGTGGTTGGCATGGCCCCGGTCAGCTGCGCGTCGGATGCGGATCATGGAGGAGGCTTGGGTCGTGAGTGACAAGAGTTCGCAGGGCGATGGCGATTCTGGCCCAGCTTGCCGATCTATGCTCACCTGGCTTGGACGAATACGGTCAAGCGCCCGTCTTCCACCGTGAACGAGCCGTCCTGGGCGAATACGCTGCCCCACTCGCTCCAGGAACTGCGGTCGACCAGTTGCCAGCCGGGCGTGATGACCTGGAGGTGGGTTGGGCTCTCGTCCGCCTCGGAGTAGATGAAGCCTGCCGCGCTGGAGGGAGTTGTGCGGTTGCCATCAAAAGCCAGGACGATGCCCTCCAAAGGTCCCAGGTCTTCGCCATCGCGGGTCTCGTAGGTGTGGATCCGAACGCTCCATCCCTTGCGTAGGGGAATTTCGGCCGTGCGTAGTCCGTTGGCGTCGGGGGGACTGAACAAGTCCTCGTTCATCACAGGCGAGCGATAGCCCTCCATCCACAGGGTCAGGTCGATCTTTGCAGAGAGGGGGTAGGGTCCGAAGCGGGCGACCGCGGCTCGGCGGCCGTCGAGTAGGGTGGTGACGCCATCGGTCAGGTCTCCGTCGGCGCAAAAGCCGAGGAAGGCGTGGGCCAGGGAGCCTTGGTCGTCGCGAATCACGAGGCTCACTCGGCCGGGGTCTTGGGGGTCGATGACACGCACCTCCAAGGTCTGCGTGGGCACGTCGTCATCAACTCGGAACTCAAGACCTGTCCCCTTGGGTCGGACGGGAATCTCGGTCGAGACGCGCAGGCCAGTGGTCGCCAGGGCCCCGTCTCGCCAGCGGGCATTGAACACGTAGTCCCCCGCAGGGACGTCTTCCAAGCTGAACAGGGCCTCGCCGGACTTCCAATCGAGGGGAATGCGCGTGAATGGGTCCGATCCTTTGAGTCCTTGCATGGTGAGGGCCGTGAGTTGGGCTCGGCCTTGCTGGCCATCGAGCGACGCCCCGGAGGAACTGAACACGCGACCCTTCACCTGGTGCAACTCGGACGGTGGGGGCCGGGTGATCTCAACGCGGACGGGCTCCGGTGAGGGCACGGCGACCTGAAGCGCCTGACTCCTGGCGCCGGAGGGCGTCACGGCCAGCGTGTACCGACCCGGCGGGACGAACTGGAAGTCGAAGGGAGTCTCCGCATCCGTCTCCCAGCGCGGTACCCATCGGTCGGCTAGGTAGGCGGAAGCTCCCGCAACGGATTGGCCTGATGCGGACAGGGTCACGTCGGCGTAGCCCACCCTTGGCTCACCTTCGGGCCACACGAGTAGGACGTCGAGGGATGAGCGCTCCTGAAGCTCCACGCGCAGGGGTTCGTGGGCGTAGCGTTCGTACTCGCTCAATGGGGCGTGACCGAACACTCGCCCGTCGCGCGAGGCCAGGAACACGCGCGAGGGCAGTGGTGCATCCTCCACGTTTTCGAGCGAAGGTCGGAACCAAGTTGGAGATGAGCCGCGTACGGGCGTTGCGTTTCCCGCTAACCCCGCCTTGGATCCGCCGTCGGGGGACCAGGGTGACGGCCATTCGAACACGCCTTCGGTGCGCACGAGTTCCGCAGGTGCGCGCCAGATCCCCGCGACGAAATCACTGTGTTGTCGCCCACCCGGCGGGTCGAAGTTGAGCAGGATAATCGGTCCGACTGAGAGGCGGAACTCGGTCTCAAGCGCTTCTCCTGTGGGTGTCAGTATGTGTTGACCGTCGGTGCGCTCATGATCGAGAGTTAGGAATCCGATCCGACCGGCGGCATAGGAATCCGCCGTGACAAACCGTCCAGTTTCGTCGGTGATGATCCACTCAGCCGTGGGGCCATCGAAACTGTCTGTGGATCGCAGGTAGCCCCCTGCTTCGTAGACGGTCTCACGCTCGATGCTCGCGTCCTGCACGTCCAACCAGCGTTGAGCTCGCAACGCGAGGTGCGGCAGGGGTTGTCCGGTCTCCTTGTCCAGGACGAGGCCGCGAACCGGGGCAGCCTGACGTCGGAATGCGCGCAGTTCCAGGGCAGTCGATTGAGTCGCTCCGAGATCAGTGGGCCGGATTGCAGAGGGCTGGAGCTCCCAATCACTGTTGTTCAGGAACATGACGGCGAGCGAGCGGACAACTGCTCCACTCTGCGCCTCGAGGAAGGGCTGCAGGTCGACCATTCCGTCGGGCGAGGTCTTGGGCAAGTGCTGCGCCAGCACGCTGGGCCTTGTGATCCCCCTCTCGTTAGCGGCGTCGGGGCCGAAGACCACCACCCGCAAGTAGAGCTCGGCCGCGGGCGTGTCGTCCCAATCGTTGACCACCCGAAGGAAAGCCCCCTGGGCCGAATCGGTTTGCGCCGGGTTGCCCCCAGGGTCCGCTGGATTAGAGACATCGCTGCGCTCGGCGCCGTCGGAATCTGGGAGCCCGGCAAAACCTCGAAGGTCGCGAACGCCAGACTCTTCGCTCTGCGAACTCGGGCCGGACACGTGCACGGGCCCGAGTGCACCTCCCTCGTCTCGCAAGAGGGTGAACAGCACGACGCTGATGCCCACGAGGGCCAGGACGGCGAGAAGGGGATAGCGACTGTTCATGGTGGCGGCCCCTTCAGGGCCTGCGGGGTGGGCGGCCAACTTGACCGCTGGAGACTTAGGCCCGAGGGCCTAAGATCATCAGACCAAAAGCTCAGAAACCACGCGCGGGTTCTCGACCCCGGCCAAGCGCTGGTCCAGGACACCCTATCCTCCGGCCGCCCCCTCACCAACCGGGCCTAGTGTCGCTCGCGCAGGGTCGCCCTCAGGATCGGCAGCACGGCGCGGTCCTTCTCGCGTCCAGTCTCCTCCTTCATCGAGATCCGTGTTTCCAGGTTGAGCAAGCGAACATCCACCCCCTCTTCGAGTTCGATTCGCTCGCTGGACTCGATCAAATCGCCGTAGCCCCGATCTCCAGCGACAGGCCCCAGGAGATCCAGGGGGCCGTGACAGGTCATGAGCGACGAACGACCGGGGCCCTGCAAATCCTCGGCACAGGGACGGAGCTTGCTTTCGGGATGCTCTCGGAACCAAGCGTCCATTTCCTGGAGAGCCCGAGACAAGCGCTCGCTTGGCGTGAGCGAGAGCATCCAGCGAATGAGCGAGATGTCTACCCCGTCGGGCGATGACGAGGACGACCCCTCCTTCCGCTTGCTGTCCATCTCTTCGGAGTCCATCGCTGCGCCAGTCTAGCAGATCGAATCGTGAGACACGGAGGGAGAGTCAGTTCCCATCAACAACTCTCCTCGCACCACCACGGGGAAGTTCGTCGCACCCGGCGCCAGGACCGCGCAGCGTGCACTGCTTCGCATCCGGTATGTCACTCCGAAGCGGCGCGGCATTTGGAGGCCAGAAGGCGCTGGACACGCCGCACCGCATCAGCGTCCCTGAGCACCACAACCCCAGTCCGAATCACGCTAGGAGTTCCGTCACAACGCGCGGGTTCTCGACTCCGGTCAAGCGCTGGTCCAGGCCCTGGTAGGGGTAGGTGAAGCGCTCGTGGTCGATGCCCAGCTGGTGCAGGATGGTTGCGTTGAGATCGTTGATGTGCACTGGGTCGCGCACGATGTTGTAGGAGAAGTCGTCGGTCTCGCCGTGTTCGTAACCGGGTCGGATGCCGGCCCCGGCCATCCAGGTGGTGAAGCAACGCGGGTGGTGATCGCGGCCGTGGTTGGTGGCCGTCAGCGTGCCCTGGGAATAAATCGTGCGGCCGAATTCACCGCCCCAGATCACCAGGGTGTCCTCCAACAGACCGCGGCGTTCGAGATCGAGGACCAAGGCCGTACTGGCCTTGTCCGTGTCCAGGCATTGGCCGCGGATGTCCTTGGGTAGGTTGTTGTGCTGGTCCCAGCCGCGGTGGAAAAGTTGAATGAAGCGCACGTTGCGTTCGGCCATGCGGCGCGCGATGACGCAATTGGCGGCGTAGGTGCCGGGCTTGCGCGCGTCCTCGCCGTAGAGCTCGAAGGTCTCGTCGGGCTCGTCCGACAGATCCATCAGGTCCGGAACCGAGGTCTGCATGCGGAAGGCCATCTCGTACTGAGAAATGCGTGCTTGGATCTCGGCGTCGTGTGTCTCCTCGTACTTGGCCTCGTTGATCTTCGCGATGCCGTCCAACATGCGCCGCCGTGTGGCGGGATCGATGCCATCGGGGTTCGAGAGGTAGAGCACGGCGTCCTTGCCACTGCGGAACTTCACACCTTGGTATTGGGAGGGCAGGAAGCCCGCTCCCCAGAGGCGCGAGTACAGCGCTTGGAAATTGCCCTTGCCGCGCGAGATCATCACTACATAGTCGGGTAGGTCGCGGTTCATGGAACCCAAACCGTAGGAAAGCCAGGCGCCCATGCTGGGCTTGCCCTGCTGCTGGCTGCCCGTGTTGATGAAAGTGATCGCGGGGTCGTGGTTGATGGCTTCGGTGTGCATCGATTTGATCAGGCTGATCTTGTCGACGATGCTCGCGGTGTGCGGCAGGAGCTCGCTGACCCAAGTTTGATGCTCGCCATGCTTCTTGAATTCGAACATGGGGGCGACGCAGGGAAACGTGGATTGTCCGCTGGTCATGGTCGTCAGGCGCTGGCCTTGACGAATGGACTCAGGTAGCTCGATGCCGTGGTGCTCGCGCATCTTCGGGTGGTAATCGAAGAGATCCATCTGCGAGGGTGCGCCGTTCATGAACAGGTAGATGACGCGTTTGGCCTTGGGCGTGAAGTGCGGCAGGCCCAGGTCGCGCGCACGGCCCAGCGCTTGGTCGCCGAGCATGGAGCCCAGGGCGAATGCTCCCAGGCCGCTGGCCCCGTTGCGCAGCAGGGTGCGTCGCGTCATCTGGCGCTTGTGCTCTTGAATCGGATCCATGGTCATTCGCGGGTCAGGGTCTCGTCGAGGTTGAGGATCATGGATGCGAGCACGGTCCAGGTGGCGTGCTCAGCCGGGTCGAGGGTCTCGTCGCGTCCGCTTTCGCCCATTGCCAGCAGGGCGAGGGCCGCCTCGGGGTCCGCCCGGAAGACATCCAGTTGTTCGGCATAGACCTCTTGCAACACCCGGCGCGCGATGGGCGTTGCTGGGTGTGCCGTGCAGAGCAGGAAGGCCAAATCCAGTCGCCCGTTGAAGTCCGTCTCAGTCAGAATCAGGCGTTCAGCCAGGTGGCGGGCCGCTTCGACGAATTGCACATCGTTCAAGGTGACGAGCGCTTGCATGGGAGTGTTCGTGACCTGTCTTTGGACGACACAGGTGTCGCGAATGGGCGTGTCGAAGGTTGCCATGGCGGGCTGGGGCGCGGAGCGCTTCCAGTAGATGTACATGGACTTGCGGTACAGGTCCTCGCCATGGTCCTGGGTGAAGCGCAGGTTGCGATCGAGGGCCACCTCATTCCACAGGCCTTCGGGCTGGTAGACCTTCACACCGGGGCCACCCACCTGATCCACGAGCGTGCGACTCACGGCCAGGGCCTGGTCTCGCAGGAACTCACCCTGCAAGCGGAAACGCGGAGCACGAGAGAGCAGCACGTTCTCTGGATCAAGACCCAAGGTCCCTTCGTTTACCCGAGACTCCTGTCTATAGGTTGCGCTCATGACGATCTGCTTGAGCATGTGCTTCACATTCCAGCCGCTCTCGATGAAGTCATTCGCCAGCCAATCAAGCAGTGCCGGGTGACTCGGTCGTCCACCCTGCGAGCCGAAGTCCATGACTGTTGACACGATGCCGCGGCCGAAAATCATGGCCCAGTAGCGATTGACCGCAACCCGCGCGGTCAATGGGTGATCGGGATCCACAAGCCACTGCGCAAGGCCGAGCCTGTTTTGGGGCGCACCCTCGGGTAGAGGTAGAAGCGCTTCCAACACGCCGGGCTGCACGGATTCATCCAAGCGGGGCGCGTCGTATTGCCCGCGGTCAAGCACGTAGGTCATCCGAGTCTCGGCCACGTCTTGCATGACCATGACGGTTCCGATGGCCTTCTCGAGCTCGGCCTTCTTCGCTAGTGCAGCTTCCTTGAGGGCCACCTGCTCGATGCCAGCGGGCCAGCCGGAACGGACAAAATGACTGTGCAACACCTGATGCGCTTCGTCGTCCAGGGTGCCAGGTGCTTCCTTGATGGCCGCGAGCACGGCGTCCGGCAGGCTCTCGCCGCCCATCTTGAAGTAGTAACCCGTCGGGCCGCCGCCGTTCACGATCTTCAGAAGCAGGCGGCTCTCCCCGGCAGGCAGTTGGATCGTGGCCTGGTCCTGGTCCGCAGCTGCAGCGCGTCCCGTGTCATTCTCGAAGACCTTCTCGCCATTCAGCCAGACCCGAATGCTGTCATCACTTCCCAGCGAGAGCGTTGCAGCCTGGGCCTTTTCACAGTGGATCGTGCGAGTCAGGTAGATCGCGGAATTGCCCAGGCTTCCCAGGTTGTGAACCTCGCCGTCTTTATCTTCGCGCGGCTTCCACCCCTGTCCCCCGATCTCAGCAGCGATATCGATATCAACCGCCTCCGGGCCGTGGTCGGTGTTGTAGGCCGCCGCCTTGCTGGGCTTCTGAAAGGGCCCGAGAGAGTGCCAGCCAGCAAGCACAGGTGACTCGCTCGCCAACAACGCCTTGCGTTTTTCTGCATGCCAGCTCTCGAACTCGCTGACCGGTGGATCCGCGCTTTGCAGGAACGCGTCCACGGCTTCGATCGATGCTGTGATCGCGGCGAGATCGCGCTCCTGTTCACCCGTGGGGACAGAGATCAGGGGGACGGCATTGCCCGAGCGCGTCTGGAATCCCTTCTCCACACTCTGGTTGAAGAAGGCGAAGAAGCGGTAGTAGTCACGCTTCGTGATGGGATCGTATTTGTGGTCGTGGCATTGTCCACACTCCATGCTCAGGCCGAGCCAGACGTTGCTCGTGGTCTTGACCCGATCGACCATGTACTTGACACGCAGCTCCTCGTCGATGGCGCCGCCCTCATCCGAGGTGGGTGAGTTGCGGTGGAAACCCGAGGCAATTCGTTGCGACCTCGTCGGGCTCGGCAGCAAGTCACCGGCCAGTTGCTCAACCGTGAACTGATCGAAGGGCATGTTCGAAGCGTAGGCGTCGATGACCCAATCACGCCAAACCCACATGTCCCGCGGCCCGTCCGCGTGGTGCACGGACGTGTCGCCATAGCGTGCCGCGTCCAACCAGGCCAGGGTCATGCGCTCGGCGTAGGCGTCACTCGCAAGCAGACGGTCGACAAGTTCTTCGTAGGCTTTGGGCCCGTCGTTTTCCGCGAAGGCCAGCACAGCTTCCGGTGTGGGCGGCATCCCGCACAGGTCAAAAGACAGGCGCCGGATCAGCGTGGCGCGGTCGGCCTCGGGCGAGGGGCGTAAACCGTTCTCGATGAGACGGTGGTGGACGAAGGCGTCAATTTCGTTGCGCACCCAGTCAGCACTCGCGGGCAGGGCGGGCGAGGCGATGGACTCAAAGGACCAATGGCGTTGGTACTGCGCGCCCTCCTCCACCCAGCGCGTGAGGATTTGAATCTCCTCAGCCGTGAGCTCACTCTCTTCAACCGGAGGCATGCGGTCATCGGCCGACTCGTGAGTGATGCGGCGAATGAACTCGCTGTCACCCGGGAGGCCAGGAACGACGATGCCCAGCTGCTCTCCAACGATTCCCGGCAGGTCCAGCCTCAGCTTTGCCTTGCGCGTGCCCTGATCGGGGCCGTGACACACGTAGCAGTGCTTCGAGAGGATCGGCTGCACATCCCGGCCAAACTCGATGGCCGCCGGATCGTCGAGTCCGCCGGAGAATAGAAGAAGGGCCAGGGTCAGAGTCATGTTGGCTTTTGGGAACGACAATTGGCTGCGCCGACCCGACCCCGATCCTACCTTGCTGCGCCGTTCCTTTGGACGGGTTCTGTCATCGTCCTCGACCCCTGGATCTCGAACGGGGGTCGGCTCCACCTCAGCCAGCCATGTGAAGCTTCCGTCAGCAGGCTCATCACCGGAGTGTCGCCGCTAGGATCCTCTCCATGCGTACTCTTTTTGCCCTGGGTCTCACCCTTTGTTTCGCCTGCGCCAGCCCTGAATTGGATGGGATCACCCGGGCGTGTCAGGCTGAACTCGACGCCATCCATGAGGCGGGCTCCTTTCCCGGCGCCACCGCGACATTGATACTCGCCGACGGGGGCGAAGTGCACCTGGCCACTGGGCATACGGAACCCGGAGGCCGAGACCTGACGCCCGCTGACCGCATGTTGATCGGCAGTACCGGCAAGACGTATGTGGCTGCGCTCGTGCACCAATTCGTCGAGGAAGGACGCCTAGGTTACGACGACCTCGTGAGTCGCTGGTTCGCGGATGCCGAGTGGTACGAGCAGATTCCCAACCACTCGACCCTGACGGTGCGGAATCTGCTCCGGCACCAAAGCGGACTGGAGCGCTACGAGTTCAAACCCGCCTTCTGGGAAGCCGTCGTTGCAGACCCCGATCGACACTGGCAGCCCAGCGAATTGCTGGCCTACGTCCTGGGCGACGAACCCATGTTTCCGGCCGGAGAAGGCTGGGCCTACGCGGACACCAATTACATCTTCCTGGGCATGATCTTGGAGTCGATCGCCGAACGGCCCTTCTACGAACTCGTCGAAGAGCGACTGCTCGGCCCACTTCAATTGCGAGACACCCTGCCCTCGAACCGAAGGCGCCTGCCGGGTGTCGTGCAAGGCGAGGTGCGCATGGGCCAGCAGCTAGGCGTGCCGCCCCAGACTCTGGATGGCGGGGCGTTCACCTACAACGTGCAATTCGAGTGGTGCGGGGGAGGCTTCATCTCTACCTCGACCGATCTGGCACGTTGGGCGAAGGTCCTGTTGCAAGGTCAGCTCTTTTCGGCCGCGACTCTCGCCGCCGTGCTCGATGCCGTTCCCGCACGCGAGCTGGGCCCGGGACGAGGCTATGGACTGGGTGTCATCATCACCGACACCGAACTCGGCCCCCTGCAGGGCCACGATGGATTCATGCCCGGATACTTGACCTGCATGGGGTACTTCCCCGAGCTCGGTGTCTCCGCCGCAATCCAGGTGAACACCGACAACGGACGAGCGGTCGGGATGCCTCTGCACCAAGTCCTTGTACGCTTGGTGCGAAGTTCGACAACACCCCCTATCGAGAGTCGCTAGCGCACGATCGAGTACCCATCCAACCACTCGTGCCCCAGCCGACCCGGGCGCGTACGCACGAGCATGCGCGTTGAGTTGGGCTGGATCGCGTCATAAGTGGCCTTCGAAATGCGCACCCAGCGCACGTCGTCCACGGCCCACCAGGATTGCAGGCAAGCGCGGTAGCGCATGTCCCCATCATTCTTCTTGGCTTTGCGATCGAGCACGGTCACCACGCGCTCTTCGGCCGGTGAGGAGTCGAGGACCCCGTTGGCGAACACGAGTGAGCCGCTAATGAAGAGGGGCACGACCAGGGCGGAGACCACGCTCAGGAGCCGGACGAGCTCGTAGGGGGACGTACGGCGCTGCACCGCGAGGGCCAGAAGGGTGGCCGCGGGGGCGATGGCAGGTAGGCCAATCAACAGGCATGGCCAGACGAAATCGGACGGGAGTACCGGAGTGAATTGGGTTCCACCCGCGATCAGCATGGCGAAGCCAGACACGCCCAAAAAGACTAGGGCTGCCCAACTTCCGGCGACGGCCAGGTCGGTCTTGGGGCTGGGACGTACCTCGTGGTGCGCGCTGAACTTGGTTACGCAGGCGGCGAGTTGACTGAGTTCCGCGACCATGTTGAGGACATCATCCGTGGCGTTCTTGTCGGGCAGCCCCTTGCGCGGACCCGTGACTTCAACCCGGTCCCCGCTGAGGTGTACTGCGCGTACACCGCGATCGAGCAACCGGCCTACGATGGCGCGATTGGGCTGCTTCGTGAGCACGAACGACGTCAGTTCAAGATCCCGGGTCTGCACGTTGAAGTCGCTGTCAAAGCGCGAGTCGCGGGAACGGAACTGCAGGGCCGGGACGAAGATCTTCATCCAACGGTCCAGGGCGCCCTGGCGTGTGACACGGAAGCGCCCAGCGAGGGGGCAGGGAACGGAAAGAACAAAGCCCTGTTGCTTGGGCAGGAAATTCAGCTTGAACTCCAGATCTCCATGCCGAGCCTCCAGACCGGCCTTGCCCAACTCGCCCTCGCAGCGCTGGAGGAGCTGCTCGATGAGTTCCTTGTCGGCCTTCGAGAAGCGCGTCCTGTAGGCGCCCTCGGCTAGCAGGGTGAGGTGGGTGATGGCGGCGGTCATGGTTCAGCTCTCTTCTTCCTGGCCCTTGCGGCGCTTAACGGACTGCCGCAAGAGGAACTCGATATGCCCGTTCAGGCTGCGCATCTCACTGTCGGCCCAGCCGCGCAGATCCTCCATCAAGGAGGGTGGAATGCGCAGCAGGAACGGTTTGCGCGCCGGCTTCTTGGGCGTGGGCACGCTGCCGTTTCCGGCTGCTTCTCGTTTGGAATCGCTCACCTTGGATCGTTCTCCAGGGTGGACCCGTTAACGGAAAGGGGAGACGTCACGTTCAGGTGTAGAGGCTGCCTGTGTTGAGCACTGGTTGCGGAGCCACACCCCCACACAGCACAACGAGCAGGTTGCCCACGAGGGTTGCCCGACGTTCTGCGTCCAGGTCCACGATTTCTCGCTCTCCTAGTTGGGTGAGGGCGTCATCGACCATGCCCACTGCGCCCTCTACGATCTTCTTGCGGGCCGCGATGATGGCATCGGCCTGTTGACGCTGCAGCATGGCGGAGGCGATTTCAGGCGAGTAGGCGAGGTGGCTGATGCGGGCCTCGACGACTTGGATTCCAGCGCGATTCATGCGCTGCTGGAGTTCGGTTTCGAGCTCGATGGATACCTGATCACTGTCCGTGCGCAAGGACGAGATGTCGCCCAGATCATCGGCTGAGTTGTCGTCGTAGGGGTGGCTCTTGGCCAGATGCCGGACGGCTGTCTCGATCTGCACGTCCACGTATTGGAAGTAGTCTTCCACGTCGAACTCCGCCTGGGCTGTGTCTTGAACTTGCCACACGACAACGGCGCCGATCTCGATCGGGTTGCCCGCCAGGTCATTCACCTTGATGCACTCACTCGACAAGTTGTGGGCCTTGAGCGAGATCGTGTGCTTGCGCGTGAACGGGTTGGTCCAAAAGAGGCCTTCTGTGCGCACCGTGCCGCGGTACTTGCCGAACAAGACGAGCACGCGCGACATGTTTGGGTTGACGATGAAGTAGCCGAACAGCGAGAGGAAGGTCAGCAACACCGAGACAACCATGGTCACGACGAACCAGGCGATCTCCACGATGTCGTTCGTGGAGGCGAAGGTGATGAGCGCGGCCCAGTACAAGACCACGCCGATCAAGACGGGCCAGCCAGAAAGGGCGTTGAAGGTGGATTCGCGGGAGGGGGTACGGGTGGTCATGATTTGAACTCCTGGTTGATGTGCTATCGGAGTGATATCACATTGATATTCATTTATTCACCCCTTGGCTCGAAAATGTGGATTTCCGGCACTCTGATGCCCCTGGGGCGGCCCACGAGCCGTCAAAAAAATACGCTAGTATTTATAAAACCGATGTTTGGAGGGAAGCTAGAGAGCACTGCCATGACCACCGAAGACCTACCCAACGCGGAACTCGACGTTCTTGCCGCGCTTTGGAAGCAGGGAGAGAAGACAGCACGCGGGGTACGCGAAGCCCTGCAAGGACATCGGCCCATGACCCACGGGGCGCTCGCCACCCTTCTCAAGCGCCTCGAGTCCAAAGGGCTCGTGGCACGCACCGGTCGCAAGGAGGGCAAGGCCTTCGTGTATCGGGCGACGGGTCGGCCGGGGCGCACGATTCGCCGTAGGCTAGACGAGTTGGTCGAGCGCTTGTTTGGTGGGGACCGGGTGGGAATGGTCAATTCACTCTTTGAAGGCCGGCCGCCGACGTTAGAGCAGATCGGAGAACTCGAAGAGCTGCTCGATGATCTGAAGCGCAAGAGCAGCGAGGAGCGAGAATGAGCCCCTTCGATTCGGCTGCGGTCGCTTGGTGGAATTGGGTCGTTCCCGCCAGTGTGCAACTCGCAGTGGTCGCCACCGTGGTCTGGGCCCTACTGCGCCTGACTCGCCGCTGGTCATCAACAGTGCGCCTCACGTTGTGCGCGGTCGTGCTGCTCAAGTTGATCGTGCCGCTCTCCCTGTCCTCGCCGACAGCCTTGCTGGGGCGGCAGGATCTGCCCGCCGTGAGGCACTACACAAACATCCAAGAGCTCTTGGCCTCGCGCGCTCACATCGGCGCGGCGTCGACGGCCGCGGGGACGAGTTCCGCAGCGGCCGGACAGGCTCGAACGCTTGGGATGCGCGAGTGGCTGTTTGTCTTGCACGGCCTCGGTGCTGTGGTCGTATCGGTCGCTCTGGCCCGACAAGGCTGGGCTCTCCGGCGCCTGACAAGACAGGGGCAACCCGCCGGATCGTCCCTCGATGGCCTTCTGCGCCAGATCGTCGGGGAGGCGGGAATGTCGCGCGTCCCCACACTGCGTTTTAGTTCGGAAGTGGACGCGCCCGTCTGCTTCGGGGTGTTGCGGCCCACGATTCTGTTGCCCACGGGCTTGGCCTCGCGTCTGGAGCCCAAGGCGGCAAGAGCCGTATTGGCCCACGAAGTCACCCATTTGGCCCACCGCGACCCCCTGTGGAATGCGCTCACTTGCGTTGCCTCCGTCGCCTGGTGGTTCCACCCGGCGGCTTGGTGGATTGCACGACAGGTGCGTTCCACCCAGGAGGAGCGCTGTGACGACGCGCTCTTGAAACGCGGCGGAATCCAACCCGAAGCCTATGGCCGCGCGCTATTGAGCGTGGCAGCCGAACTTGCCCGAGGCTCGAAGGGCCAACGGCCCGGGGCCCTGACCCTGTCGATGGCTCGCCGCGAACACGGGCTTGCTCGCCGGCTGCGAAGAATACTGAACCCCCAACCCCCTCGAGGAACTCATATGTTGCACTTCAGTGCCCCCGTCTTGCTCGCCCTGACCCTGGTGCCCGGTGCAAGGCCGGCAACTCAAGAGCCTTGGCACGAAACAGAAGTTCGGTCCGCCTCGGACCCCACGACTCTAGATCGCGCGCTCAACTGGCTTGTGGAACAACAGAGCGACGATGGACCCCAGGCTGTCGCTGATCGCGTCGGCGAATCTGCTCCACTCCTGGCACTGATCGGAGCTGGTAACACCCAAGCAGTCGGCCCGCAACGCAAGCTTGTGGCACAGATGGTTGAGCGCCTGGAGCGTCACTTCGCCAAGCAAACGAAGGGGCTCCCGACCCGGGAAGACGCGCTGGCCGCTCTTGCCTTGACCGAGCACTATCTACTCTCGGGCAGGCCGGCCGAGCGCGTGCCCGGGGTGAAGGCTGCTATCCAGCACATCACCCGCGCAGCTCAGGCACCTGGGCTCGATCGAGAGATTGCCTTCTGGTCCTGCCTGGCCCTGATAGGCGCCAAGGACTCGCAGGTCGAGATCGACGCAGAGGCCCTGACCAGGTTGCGCGCCCGCGTGCCACTAGGGGCCACGGACGGCGCCCTGTACCTGAGCGAGGAGGCAACCTGCGCGGCCTCCATCTTCCTGCACCTTGTGTCTGGGGGCGACTTGGATGACAAGCGTCTGACCGGAGCGGTCGAGCGAGTTCTCGGAACGGTCGCGCGGCCCGTGACGGACGATCCGATGCTCACGTACTTGGGATCGGCCGCGCTGTTTCAGATCGGCGGTGCCGAGTGGATCAGCTGGAACCAAGGGCCGCTTGCGCGTCTGAACAAGCGGGCCGATAAGGACGGCGGATTCTCAGCCGCGAAGGGGCTCCCAGGCGGGCGCCGCTGGGCCACAGCCATGGCAAGTCTGTCCCTGGAGACGCGCTACCGCTACTCAAGGCTCAGCGGCCGGTAGCGGGAAGATTCTGGACCTGAGATTGCCCAGACATTTGTAGTTTGTCTGGAAGGATCAGGCACTCGTCCGAATGGCACGCCAACGCCCCCCCGGTTGACGCTGACAGGCCCACGTGAGCTCCTGTGGCCGCCTTGGGAGCCTGCCCGTTTCTCCCCGTTCTCGCTTCGGCTTACGCCGAACCCGGTCTCTCCTAAGGACATTCCCATGCGCGCCCTCTCTACCCTCGCCGGCCTGTGCCTCCTCTTCTCTAGCGCCTCGTGTGTCATCGTCATTGATGACGAGGGCGGTCATCTATTCGGCATCGGCTCGGGCAAGCCCGGCTCGGGCGTGTGCGTGACGGAAGTGCGTGCAGTGGAGCCCTTCTCTCGCATTCACGTATCAGGCAGCACAGACGTGGTGGTCGAGATTGGCAACCAGCTTCGCGTCGATGTGAGCGCCGACGACAATCTGATCCAACACCTTGTGACGCGCGTCGAAGACAGCACCCTGAGAATTGGCCGAGACGGGGGCAACTACAACTTCCGCTGTGGACCCTCTGTGCACGTCAATGTGCCCTCGTTGGACGGACTCACGATCAGTGGTTCGGCCGACGTTCGTGTCGAGCGCCTCGAGGGTGGCTCCTTCAAGCTTCACGTCTCCGGTTCCGCCGATGTGATCGCGAACGGATCAGTCCAGACGTTGGACGCATCCGTCTCTGGATCAGGAGACCTGAGCCTATTCGGTCTCGAAGCCCAGGACGTGCGCGTTCACGTATCGGGTTCGGGTGACATCGAGGTTACCGCGCTCAACGCGATCCGAGCCAGCGTGAGCGGGAGCGGAGACGTGCGTTACCGAGGCAACCCTTCCGGCCAGGAGACCACGGTCACCGGGTCGGGTTCTATCAAGCGCGACTAACCTCAAGAACGGGCCGTTGCCTCAGGCTCCCTTGATGTTGCGGTCTATTTCGCACGACTCTCGACGGTCGTGGAAGACCTGTCAATGCGCGACAGGCGCCGGCCCTAGGCCGCCCCGCTCAGGGCAAGAACCGCTCGCCGCCCGAATTTGTCCGCTGGGGGTCCCTGGCTCGGGGAGCAGGTAACCGTCCGCGCAACGCGGCGACCAGCCTGTAGGGCGGATCCAGTAGCATCGCGGGCAAGAACCGCAGGGGGCCCAGCACCTTCCATGGCCAGGGTAGGAGTGCGAACACGCCCAACACGGCCTGCGTGCGCAGCCGAATCTGCTCGTCTGGTTGAGTCCCTCGAACGAGAATCAGAGTGTCCGTGTGCGTCGGAATCAGCGGGTGACGCTGCCGAAGTCCAGCGGCCGTCGTTCCTTGAAGGCCCGCGAAGGTGAGTCGCTGCCCGTGGTCGCGATCGATCAACCAGTCCACAAGCCGGTTGCAGATTCCGCACTCGGAGTCGTAGAGCACGAGGACTCGTTCCATGGTTCACCGAAGGGTCATTCTAAGCGCCGCCGCGCAGCCTAACCCTAACCAAGTTCCCAGGGTCTCTCGTTGCGCACGTAACGCACCCCTTCGTATTCGGAGAAGAAGACTTCCACGAGCGGATGATGTACTGGCGCCGGGTCGGGCTCCTCGGTCAAGCTGTCCTGTGCGGCATAGGTGATTTGTTGGGAGCCGTGAACCAGCACGTGGTACCAAGGCTGACCGCGCTTGGGCTGCGTGTTGTTGGATTGATACCAGTCCTCGCTGGCGCAGCAAGTCTGATCAAGAGCCACGACCAAGCCGCGGTAGCCGTAACGCCGGTGGCGTACGAGGTCGCCGGGTGCGAAGCGGGCTCCGCTCTTTGGGTTCGGGTCGTGGGCTCTACGGACCATAATCATGAGGTCCATCTTGCCTTGGGAAGGGCCAGATGTGGCGTTTCATTCCACGTGCGTTCAGATCTGTGGCATCGATTTGGGAACGCCGTAGGGCCCCAACGAGCAACCCTGATCCGTGGGTGGGCAAAGGGACGGTCTCTGCCACCCGCGTGCCCGGGGGGCGCAGATTGAGGCCCAACCACGGAGGGCATTCTGCACAGGACTCACTCGTCCATCGTGAGAAGCTCCGGGTACGCTAGACGTCTCGGCCTGAGGGTTGAGCGAAGATGACCACGATCCACGTCATGACTCCGGCTGATTGGGCGCGCGTTCGAGACCTGCGTCTGACCGCGTTGGCCGACACCCCCGACGCTTTCGGCAGCACACTCGAACGAGAGCAGTCCTTCGTCGAGGCGCAGTGGCGTCAACGACTTTCAAGCGCGGTCACCTTCATAGCCCAGCTAGATGACCAAGATGCTGGCATGGTTACGGGGCTCGCGTCCGAGGAACCGGGCACTGCGTTCTTGGTGGGCATGTGGGTGTCTCCTGCGCACAGGGGAGCGGGGATTGGCAGGCAGTTGATCGCACAGCTGATCTCATGGGCACAGGCCGAGGGATTCGGCCGGATCTCGCTGGAGGTGGGGGATTCGAACGCCTCAGCCAGACGTCTCTACAAGAGCCTCGGGTTTGAACCGACCGGGCGGACTGGGACCCTCCCCCCTCCTCGGACTCACCTGCTTGAGCACGAGTGCGAATTGGTGCTGTAGGCCGGACTCATCTCTTCCACACGGCGGTGGTTAGCGGAACTCTCGGCACCGGCTGCATTCGCAATTCAGATCAATCCAATCGACCGCTTCCGGTTGGTTAGCTTCCGATGCGTATCCGAGAGCTGCAAGATCCTTGAGCTCTTGAAGTTGTTGAAGATCGCCGGAGGAGCGCCAGCTGACGGTAGGTTCTGCGACCAGCCAGTCGACCAACCGCTGTCGGAGCTCGCTCGCTAGGGCGCGACGTTCGACGGAGAGGTTGGTCTCGCAGCCCGGGTCCAGGGCCAGGTCGTACAACTCGACCTCGTGGGATTTGTAGTTGCGCCAACTCGCTCGGTGTTTGCGCAGGTGCAGAATGAGCAGGTGACCTTCATCCAGAATCGCGGCCGAGAAGCGTGCTGAGGAGATTGCGAAACGCGGGCTCCCCGTCGCCCCGGCCAGCAAATTGGATCCCGGGAACTCAGCGCCCGATAAGCCTGCCAGGTCCAAGAGGGTTCGCCCCACATCTGTGTTCTGGACAGGCCGCTCAATGCGCGTGCCCGCCGGCGCTCCAGGCCAACTGAGGATCAACGGCACGCGCAGGGAATCCGGGTAGAGATCCGAGTGGTTGTAGTAGATGCCATGAGCCGTGAGGGACTCCCCATGATCTGCTGTGATGGCCACGATCGCGTCGGTCAATCGGGGCGCTTGGAACAACCTGCCCAGACTGTCGTCGAGGCGCGTCACCTCTCCCTTGTAGAGCGAGTCCAGATAGTCCGTGTCACGCACGCCCCGCAACCAAGGGTGGTCTGGGTTGTGATTGCCGAGGGCCGCGGGCGAGAGTTCCGGCAAGGCGGGGTCACGCGGGTCCTTGGTCGCCGGGTAGTACATCTGGTTGTAGGGCTCGCCCGGCTCGTAGGGCGTGTGCGCGTCGAACAGGTGCAGCCAAATGAACAGGGGCAGATCTTCAGCGTCGGGCAACCAGGTCAGCAGCTGTTGGGTTGTTCCCTCCGAGCCGCGTGGATTCTTCACCGGCCACGAAACTCGGTCGAAACCCTGGCGCATGCCGCTGTTGTTTCGTCCCAAGTGACCGGCGCTCACGGCCGCGTACGTGACATAGCCGGCTTCTCGAAAAGTCTCTGCCAGCGTCCAAGCGTCTTGAGAGAGCGTGTCGTGATTGGTGTGCACGCCCGTGTCCCGCGGTGTGATGGCGGTCAAAATCGAGGCGTGCGAGGACCTCGTGACGTTGGACGCGCTGATGCAGTCTTCGAAGTAAACACCGCGTGTCGCGAATCCATCGAGGAAGGGCGTACGGATTTCAACGCCTTTTCCAGCGACACCGACGTGATCTGCTCGGTGGGTGTCGGAAGTGACCAGCATGACTGTGGCGGCCTTGCTAGTGCGCCGTGTCAGGGCGAGTTCACTCACGGCGAAGAGGGATTCCTTGGACTGCTCCTCGCCCGTACTCACTTCAAAAGTCACGTTTAGTTTGGGGCCCTTGAGGCCAGCGATCGCCAGGCTGGCGCGGTACCACACAAGAGGGCCATCGGTCTCCTGATCAGCGGTCAGCACCTTGCTCACCGATGTGCCATCAGCCCCTTGCACGTGGACATGCAGGGCGGGCTGTTCATTGAGCCGCATCAACGCCGGCGGCCGGCAGTACGAGAACTCCAACTGCATGTCGGGCTCGCAATCCATTGCGCAAGCCAGCGGCGTGAGGCTTGAGAGCAACGTTGCGTTGCGCGCGACCCCGTCAATCACAAGAGCCCCGCTGCCGCCTACGCCCAGCACATCCCTCCACGGGCGTCGGATCAGGTCCACAGAGGCGACTTGGACGTCGACCGCCTCAGCCAGGAATTCGACGAGCAACTCATCAACGGCCAGATCCTGCCAGCGTGGTGTTTCGATGTCGAAGACCAGAGTCACAGGATCAGGGCTCTGGGCCATCATCCGCGCCGGCGTCCGATGGCTCTGATCGCCTCGGCGAATCTCAAGGCGCACACCCTGCTGCGCCCTATCGGAGATCAAGGTCACAGCAACCTGATTGAATGCCTCTGCGCCGAAGGGGCCTGGCAAGACCAGGCCTGCGCTTCGTTCTCCAGTCAGCCGCAGACTGTCGATGCCTTCACCGAACATGGAAGCCTCGCCCGTCAACGCAACCTCACCGTCTTCCATTGTCCAGCCCGACTCATCGTCGGCAGTGAACGAACGGACGAGACTCGCAGAGGCCACCTGCGAGCTAGCATCAGCAGGCTCAAGCACGAGTCTGCGAAACGCGCTGCGCGCTGGAGAAGTCGGTTGACGAGATTCGCTCCCACTGCATCCTAGGAGGAAGGCCCCCAGCGCTACGGACAGGGGCTGGAGTCTCCAAGTGGGGTGCATCGAGTTCATAGCAATGAGGCCAATGCAAAAATAGCAGAACCGGTCCGAACGGAATCCGGCAATTTCTGAGCACCTCTGATTGGGGTGGGAGTCCGGGGACCGTCGAAGCACCGGCACCTGTCCAGTCCGCCGTCCACCGGGACAACCGAGTAGCTATCCTGTTCCAGATGCACCCCCGCCTTGTCTCAGTAGTGGTTGGGCTCACCGCCGCCGCGTGTTCATCCATGCCGCCCGCGGAAGAAACCGGGCTCGGTTCGGTTCGGCTCGCGGCGTGCCAGATCCTGGTGGACGGGGATCGGGACGCGGCGTTCGAGCGCATTGACCGTGCCATGGGGGAGGCGGTCGCCCAGGGTGCGCAGGTGGCCTGCTTCCCGGAGGCCTGCTTGTTCGGTTGGCTCAATCCGATCGCTTACCGTTTGGCCGACGCCATCCCGGGCCCTTCGACGGAGCGTCTCGGCCAGCTGGCGCGCCGCCACCAATTGATGATCGCCGTTGGTATGGCTGAACGCGACGGGGTCCACCTGCACAACGCGGTCGTGCTCATCGGCAAGGACGGCTCGCTGCTTGCCCACCACCGCAAGATCAACATCATGGAAGGTCTGATGGAGCCGGACTACACGGCTGGGCAGGCAGCCTCGAGTTCCTACGCGGACACCGAGTTCGGGCGCATTGGCTTGTTGATTTGTGCCGACACCTTTGACGACTCCATTGTTCTCCAACTGGGTGCAGCTCGACCAGGAATCGTGCTGGTGCCCTATGGTTGGGCAGCCCCCGCAGAAGACTGGCCAGAACACGGCCGGAGTTTGCACTCCTGGATCTCACACACCGCGTTGCGAGTCCAAGCCCCCGTCCTCGGAGTGGACTCCGCCGGCACATTGACTCACGGGCCCTGGAAGGGATACGTGCTCGGTGGACAGAGTGCCTTCAGCGATTCCGCTGGCGCCCGGTCAACTCCCATGGCGGACCGGAAACCGGAAGTGAGGGTGTTTGATGCCTCGCTCGCCAGATCGCCAGAGATGGGGAGCCATGATCCCGAAATGTGATTTGCACCGCCAGGGGCCACTGGCTGTAGGGGTCGCTTCGAGCCGCTACTTGAAGAGCCCACGCGCCCGCGTCCCGTCGCCAGAGGTCCGACGGCAACTGCAACGGGCAGTTCTCAGGGCTCTTTGCTAGGTTCTAGTTTGGCGCATGCCCCAAGTACAAACGGGACACTGGCCTGTGCGGTCCGTGTTCTTTTCTCCTGCGAATTGAAAGCTGACATGATCCAACCCCGAGTTGCCCTGGTCGCATCGACGCTGATCTTGGTTGGTGGGACAGCGCAGGCGCAGGATTTTTCCTACCCGGACTTCACGAGCATGGCCGGGCTTACGGTCAACGCCAACGCCGGCCAGGCCGGTACCGTCTTGCGCCTGACGCCTTCGGCTTCCGCCCAGCGGGGATCGTGTTTCTACGACTTGCCCACGCAGGTCACCGTTGGGTTCACCTGTACGTTTACTTTCAAGATGGAGTCCCTTACTGGTGGGGGTGCCGACGGAATGGCCTTTGTGATTCACAATGCCGCGGCGGGGCTCAAGGCCATCGGGGACAACGGGTCCGGCATGGGCTACGCCCTCAATACCAGTCAGTCGATCGACAACAGCCTTGTGATCGAATTGGACACATGGAACTCCGGACTCGGTGATCCCGGGGACAACCATGTCAGCATTCACACACGCAGCACGTTGGCCAATAGCTACGACGAGGCCTACTCGATCGGAAACGCGAAGGTCCCTGCCAATATGAGCGATGGCAACGTGCACACCGCTGTCATTGACTACGACAAGACTACGATCGAAATCTTCGTGGATGATCTGATCAATCCGCTGATCTCCGTGCCCTGGGATTTTGCCACGGGCGGCACCTATCTGGGCGGAAGCGCAGCCGGCGGACTGGAGTTGATGACCTCTGGGGCAGCCTATGTGGGCTTCAGCGCCGGGACCGGCGGATCGACAGTGACCCACGACGTCTTGTCGTGGGACTGGTCTGGGGGGGACGGACCGGTGGGCACGAACTACTGCGGGCCTGCAAATCTGAATTCGACTGGATCATCTGCCCTCATCAGCGCGTGGGGGCAGACGGCCGTGGACGCCAATTCGTTCGCACTGACTTCGAGTTCGATGCCCCTCAATGAGATGGGCCTCTTCATCTGCAGTCAGACCAAAGGCTTTCGACCCAACCCCGGTGCGAGCCAGGGCAACCTTTGCCTTGGAGGCCGGATCGGGCGGTTCCGCAGCCAGGTTCAGAATACGGGGAGCGGGGGCACGTTCACGATCCAGGTGGACTTGAGCGCGTTGCCCGTCTGGCCGAATCAACCGGTCGTGCCAGGGGAGACCTGGAACTTCCAGGCTTGGTTCAAGGACGGCAGCACGTCGAACTTCAGCGACGGCCTGTGGGTTCTGTTCCAGTAAGTCGTTGAGTTCGAGCCGCTCAGGCACAGGGGACTCGATTCAGGTTGGGGGACTCGTCCTCTAACTCAAACACGCCCTCGCTCACCTCGACTCCGAGCCGCACTTCAGAGACGGTCGTGACGACTTTGCCCAGCACCGGGTTCGCAAACGCGACCTGTTGGCGCAAGCGAAGAGCGCCCGGATGAGCTTGGCGAAGACGAATTGTTCCGAAGGTTGGGGCTGCTGGACAAGGACCGGGAAGGCGAACGCACGCAAGAGGATTGCTAGTCCTTCACGCGCCGTTCCGTAGCCCGCCAATCACGTTCGATGCATCCGGACGCGGTAGCTCTCCGCACTCCCCTGGCAGGCCCTGGTATGCTCGCCCGCATGAAGATCGCCCTGATTCAGCAGCCGGCAGGTCCCGACGTGAAAGAGAATCTGGCGCGAGGCCTGGAGGCCGCGCGGCGGGCCGCAGCTCAGGGCTCACAGGTCATCTGCTTCGCCGAGCTGGCCTTCGAGCCCTTCTATCCCCAGGTCCCGGCGGGTTCCCAGACTGCAGCGGCGGATGTGCGTGACCTGGCCGAGCCCATCCCCGGGCCGATCACCGAGGCCTTCCAGTCCCTCGCTGCTGAGTGCGGCGTGGTGGTCGTGCTCAATCTCTATGAGCGCGATGGGGACAAGGCCTACGACACATCCCCCGTAATCGATGCCGACGGCCAATTGCTGGGATGCACGCGCATGGTGCACATCACCGAATACGAGCACTTCCACGAGCAGGGCTACTACGATCCGGGCGACCGCGGTGCACCGGTCTATTCGACGCGCTTTGGCAAGATCGGCGTGGCGATCTGCTACGACCGACACTTTCCCGAGTACATGCGCGCCCTGGCTGTCGCGGGTGCCGAAGTGATCATCGTGCCCCAGGCAGGCGCGCTTGGGGAGTGGCCCGCAGGCCTGTACGAAGCGGAGATGCGCGTGGCGGCATTTCAGAACGGCGTGTTCACTGCTCTCTGCAACAGGGTGGGAGAGGAGGAGCACCTGACCTTTGCCGGGGAGTCCTTCGTCTGCGATCCCGCTGGCCTGGTCGTCGCACGGGCAGACACGGGAAGTGAAGAGGTTTTGACCGCTGAACTCGACCTCACGCAAGTCGAGCGTTCCCACGGTCAGCAGCTCTTCATGCGCGACAGACGTCCGGAGTTGTACGGCACCTGGGTCTAGGCCACGTTCGCTTCTACAGGCTCTCCATGTAGGTCGAAATCCGTGCGAACGCGGACTGCTGGTCGGGCGTCAAGCCAATCGTCACCAAATCAACGAGTTCGTAGGGATCCTGCAGCAGGTCGTAGAACTCATCGGGTGCTCCCTGTCGGCGGATCAGCTTGTGCTGGCGATCGCGGGCTGCCCTCTTGCGGCTGAGATAAAAGGGGTTGTTCACTCCGTTGGGCGTGAAGCGCTCGGAGTAGATGTACTTGCGCAGGGCCAACGTGCGATCCGTGAAATACGGAACCAACGAGACGCTGTCATTTTTCGGCAGGTCCTTGATTCCAGACAATTCGAGAATCGTGGCGAATAGGTCGACCACGCCCACAAGCGCTTCGATTCGTCCGGGCACAATCCCTGGCCCGGCGATGAACATAGGCACATGGATGCCTCCTTGATAGAGCGTCCCCTTCACTCGATTGGGGTCCAGCGGTGGCTCAACTGCTCCGCTGAACGGGCCGTTGTCACCCACGACGAGCACGTACGTGTTGGCCGGCAATTCTGCCAACAGGCGTCCCAATTCGGTGTCCGCAGCTTCAGTCATCGCGTTCACATAGGCAATCGGGTCGTCCGTTGGGTTGGGCGGCAGATTCTGAGTGTGAAGGTCCGGGGGGGGTGCGTGCAGCGGTGTGTGAATGCTGTTGAAGTTCACATGCACTAGGAATGGTCGCGGCAGCAGGTCCACCGCGCGGACCGCGTCATTGATGTTGACTGACGGGGCGTAGGTGGTTGTCCGGTACGTCAACCCGTTGAGGGTCTGGCGCCACTCAAAATAGTCCCCCCCTGCCCAGGTCAGATTGGCGAGCGAGCCGGAGAAGAGCTGGTACCCCAGATCGTTCGGATGTGTTGGGCCCTGCAGGCCGTCAGCTAGGTGCCACTTTCCAACAACGATCGGCGTGTAGGCGAGAGGAAGTCTGTCGGGCAGAACGGTAGTGCCTACGGGCAGGCCGGGGTTCGCCTTGCTGGGGTTCTCACCAATCCCGGAGTGGATGCCATACAGGCCCGTTTGAATCGTCGCCCTGGTCGGAGAGCAAATCGGATTGGCCCAGGCGTTCATGAACAGCAGCCCGCGGCTGGCCAAACTCGAAAGCACAGGGGTCGTGGCAGGTGTTGGCCCGTTCCCATAGAACCCGAGACGCTCGGTGCCGATGTCGTCCAGCACCACCACCACGATATTGGGAGGGGACCCGCCCTTGTTCGCCGCGCCCACCGGGGCGGCCCAGATGCCCAGGGCTGCACACAGAGCGATGATCAGACGTGGAGTGAGAAGCGGGGCCATGGACTCAACCCTAACAGCACACCGGATCCTCAGGGCAGGCGTACAATTGAAGCGTGATGAGCCACTTTCTCAACCATCTCGAATCGGTCCTCTCGCGGCGCCTGGGCGCGCTGATAGCGACCTCTCTGGTCCTCGCGTCGCCTGCCCTCGCCACCTGGTCCATCGTCGTTCTCAATCGCAAGACTGGCGAAGTGTGCGTCGCTTCGGCCACGTGCATTGGGAACAAGTTTCCCCTGAAGCTCTGGTTGCCGGTGATCGTGGTCGAGCGAGGAGGGGGCGTAGCCCAGTCCATGGTCGACAGTCTCGGTGGCAACCGCATGACGATCTGGAACGGAATTCAAAACGGATTCCTGCCTGCGCGCATTCTGGATCAACTCTCCAAGCAGGACGGCTCCCACCAAAGTCGCCAGTACGGAATTGTGACCGTCGACGGACCGCCGGTGACCTTCACCGGGAGCAAGGCAGGCCAGGCGCGGTTTGGCGTCACGGGCCAGGTGGGCGACTTGATCTACGCCATCCAAGGCAATGTCTTGGCCGGGAACGAAGTGATCTTGGAAACCGAGAAAACGCTGCGAGCTTCTACGGGTGATGTGGGCCAGAGAGTAATGGCTGCCATGGAGACGGCCCGCCTGTGGGGTGGGGATGGCCGCTGCTCATGTAGCGGCTCCAATCCGCCCGGTTGTGGCTCGCCGCCGCCCAACTTTACCCACTCGGCGTACACGGCGTTCATCGTGCTCGCACGCCCTGGGGATGTAGATGGCATTTGCAACAAAGCTCTCGGATGCGCCAACGGCAACTACTACTTGGAGAAGGTGTTCAAAGGTCAAGGACCCAGCGACCCGGACCCCGTGACGGAACTGACGTCCCGGTACAACGCGTGGCGCACCGGGGTGGCGGGCATCCCGGATCACTACCTGTCCAAGGTGTTCGTCGATCGCGAATTGCTCGTGGCAGATGGGCGCTCAAAGGCCAGCGTTCGCGTTCAGCTCGTGGACGTGGATGGGGTCCCGCTGACCACGGGTGGCGCCTCGCTGACCATTCGGCGTACGAGCCCTGGGCCAGCGACCGCGACCCCCGGACCGGTGACCGACAATGGAGATGGCACGTACAGCTTCGAACTCGTCTCAACGACCGCAGCCGGTCGCGGTGCATTCCAGGTTGAGATCGACGCGAAGGGGCCTCGATCCGTGCTCTTGCGCCCGCTGATCGTGCTGGAGACATCTCCCTTGACGGAGTTGCACGTCGGGGTGCGGACCGTGAGTGCCACCAATGGAGGACGCGTACCCTTCACCATCAACCGCGGTGCCCAGGACGCGGGCCGGGCGTACCGGATATTGGGAGGGTACTCGGGAACTACACCCGGGTTCGACTACAGCGGAATCCACGTGCCTCTCAACCGCGATCCGTTCTTCATGTTCACGTGGACGACCAAGGGCAACACCCAGAAATTCTATCGGTCCGTGGGCACCCTGGACGGTTCGGGTCGCAGCCAGGCTTTGCTGCGAGTACCTGCTGGCGGCTGGTCCTCACTTGTTGGCCGTCAATTCAATTTCTGCTCACTGATGGGTCCCGATGCCGTGGGCGCGGTGGATGTGACGGAGCTCGTCGAATTCGAGTTGGCACTCTGATTCGCGGAGCGTCGAGTCTCTTGAGCGGGCGTACACTGGTCCCTATGAAAGACCTGTCCGCGCCTAGACTGCTGGTTCTCGTCACTCTCGTTCTACTGTCGAACTCCCCTGCGCGAGCTGCCCAAGGTGGCATCAGCCCGACCCGCAGCAAGCAGACGCCCTGGGTCGATCTGTCCAGGAGGATAGGGGTGCTCAAGGTCGCGGGACCTTGGTCTGGCAAACCCACTCCGAGCTCGGATTCTTCGCGGTGGTTTGGTTCGGCCGACGGCCAACAACGCGTCATTATCCACTCCAAGAACCCGGTGCGCGGGGGCACGGGAGCAGTGGTCAGCTCGGATGCCGGCAAGACTTGGTCGCCAAGGTTGCCCGCGACCACGAGCATCGGGGGTGACGGCCACGCAGGCCTCTTCATGAAAGACGGCCGGCTGCTCATTACCTTTCGCGATACACATCCCAACAGCCCAACCCGGGGGGATCGCATCGCTTGGGTTGGAACCACCGATGATCTCCTAGGGGGCAAGGAAGGGCAGTTCACTTGCCGCCTGGTGGACCACCAGGGCGACCCCCTCGTAGCGGTTCAAAATCAGCTGACTCGCCTGAACGATGGTTCCTTCCTCTCAACCGGCCCGAGCCGATTGGAGGCGGGCAAGGAGCCAGTGGTCGTTGAAGCGCGGTTCACCCTGGCGATGATGGAAGAGGTTCTGCCGTCGCGGGGTTACAGCATTCCCCTCGTGGATCTCGACGGCGATGCGGGTCGCCACGTCGTGGTGGATCGAGAAGAGGGCCAGTATCTGGGCCACGTGACCACCGAACTACTCGAGGATGGCAAGACGATTCTGGCCGTCTACCCCAAGGGGCACGGGCGGGGGCCGATTGTGTACAAGCGCTCAACAGATGGCGGCCTCACCTGGTCGGAAAGGCTGCCCACGCCCGAGAACTGGGCCACGAGCCGTGAGGTGCCCACGATTCACCGCGTGCTGGACCCGAAGACGGGAGCCAAGCGACTGATTATTTGGTCGGGCCTCTACCCCGCTCGACTGGCGGTGAGCGAGGACGACGGCACGTCCTGGTCCGAGCTAAGACCGGTCGGCGAGTGGGGGGGCATCGTCGTGATGGGCTTCGTGGAACGCCTGCGCAATGGATCGTATCTGGCCATGTTTCACGACGACGGGCGTTTCATTTCATCTGAGAACCAGGGTGCAAGCCCGCGCGTGTTCACTCTCTATCAGACTCTCAGTCATGACGGTGGGCTGACTTGGTCCGAGCCCGACAAAGTTTGGTCTGGGTCGGATGTGCACCTGTGCGAGCCGGGTTGCATTCGATCACCCGATGGCACGACCCTGGCTGTGCTGTTGCGCGAAAACAGCCGCACGCGCAACAGCTATGTGATCTTCTCCGACGATGAGGCCCAAACCTGGTCCGCCCCCCGGGAACTGCCGGCGAGTTTGACCGGCGACCGGCACACTCCTGCCTATGGCCCAGATGGGCGGCTGTTCATCACCTTTCGCGACACCACCCACGAGAGTCCGACCCAGGGAGATTGGGTGGGCTGGGTTGGCACCTTCGACGACTTGCTTCAGGGACGAGAGGGCCAGTACCGCGTGCGCTTCAAGGACAACAAGCATCGCTGGGACACGACCTATCCTGGCCTTGAGTTGCTGCCCGACGGGACCTTCGTGACGACCACCTACGGACACTGGGATGAGGGCCAGCAGCCCTACATCTTGAGCGTGCGTTTCACGCTGGATGAGCTGGACGAGCGAGCGGGCCGCGGGGACTGATCTGAGCAACGCGCGAGATGAGCCGGCTTCTTGGCCATCGGGCGTGCGAGGCAAAATTCCCGCAGCCTCTCGATCTCATTGCTCCGGTCGTCGCAGCTAGAGCACTTCATCAGCCAGCCGAACAGGAAGACCGTGACCTTCATTTCGCCCTTGGGGGTCACCTTCGAACCCCATGCGGCGGCATGGGTCCCAGGAGATAGTCCCTCAACGCCTAGTGGACAAAAGCGGCTAGATCCAACCGCGAGCTAGGAGCCCGGGACGTATGTTGGTGCCGTGAGTTCCGACCCTGACCTCTCCGCAGCCCCTGCCGACAAGGCGTTGCCTGACTTGGTGGAGGCCCAAGGCGACCGTCTATTCTCTCTCGGCCTGCGTTTCTGCGGCAATCCCGACGAGGCTGAGGATCTAGTCCAAGAGACATTCCTGCAGGCCTATCGAAGCTGGGATCAATTTGACGGACGTTCGACTCCAGCCACGTGGCTGTACGTCATCGCGTCGCGCGTTTGCCAACGATTCCATCGCAAGAAATCGGGCGAACCGGCGCGCATGGAATCTCTGGAAGAGCTGCTCCCGATGGGCGCTGGGCCAATGGCCGTTGTTCCGGCAGGAGATGGTGGACCGCTCGACGCGGTCTTGCGCAAAGAGAGTCGCAAGGAAGTGGAGGAGGCCATCGCGGGGTTGCCTTTGGAATTTCGGATGCCGCTGGTCCTGAAAGAGATCGTGGGATTCACCTTGGCTGAGATCGCCAGCATCCTGGACATGCCCGAAGCGACGGTGAAGACTCGCCTGTATCGAGCGAGGTTGCGTCTGCGCAAGGCGCTTGAGGAGGCTCTCCCCCAGAGAGAAGTGCCCGCGCCGGCCTACTCCCAACAAGTCTGCCTGGACCTCCTGCAGGCCAAACAAGAAGCGCTCGACCGCAACGTCCCGTTCGAATTCCCGCCCGAGATTGTCTGCGAGCGCTGTTCGGAGTTGTTCTCCACCATGGACCTGGCTCAGGACGTTTGTCAGGACATCGCGCGCGGTCGAATGCCGAGCGCACTAAGAGCCCAGTTGTTGGCTTCATTCAGGCCCTAGCCCTAGAAGGGCAGGTCATAAGACGTGCGATAGCAAGGGGTTAGGGCAATATGGCAGTTCGGGGCTAGGGACCCGGGAACCTGGGGCAAAAGCGTGTCCCTAAGGGGGTGGAGCGAACACCGATCCCCTTCCTCAGGACCCGCCATGCACTTCAAGCCCTTCTATCTCGACTGCCTATCCCACGCCTCCTATTTCATTGGAGACGAAGAAACAGGCACCGCCGTGGTGATCGATCCCCAACGGGACGTCGACATCTACATCGATGAGGCGCGGCGCCTTGGTCTCACGATCAAGCACGTATTCCTGACCCACTTCCACGCCGACTTCGTGGCCGGGCACCTTGAGCTACGAGACCGAGTGGGGGCTACCATTCACCTGGGCGTCAAGGCAGAGGCCGAGTACCCCTTTGCTCCCGTCCGGGACGGGCAGACCCTCCAACTGGGCAGTCTGTGGTTCCGCTTCCTCGAGACTCCAGGCCATACTCCGGAGTCCATTTCGATCTTGCTGTTCGACTCCGAGCAGGAAAACGGATCTCCGACAGCGGTCTTCACGGGCGACACATTGTTCGTCGGCGATGTAGGTCGGCCGGACTTGATGGCCTCGGTGGGCGTGACTGCAGAGGACCTCGGCGCAAAGCTCTACTCGTCACTGCGGCAGAAGCTGATGTCCCTACCGGCTGACACCCGAGTTTTTCCCGCCCACGGCGCAGGTTCAATGTGTGGTAAGCAACTCAGCACCGAGCGGTCCTCAACGATCGGCGAGCAACTAGAGCAGAACGATGCGCTGAAGCCCCTGACTCAGGCCGAGTTCATTGCCATGGTGACGGAGGACCAACCCGCGGCGCCGCCCTATTTCGGATACAACGCGACCCTCAACCGCCAAGAGCATCCAACCTTGGATGCGGCCTTGGCTCAGGAACTCGTTCCCTTGACGCAAGTGGAGTTGCTTGAGCGTCAATGGCTGGGTGCGCAGGTTCTCGACGTTCGCGAACCTGCGGCCTTTGCGCAGGGTCATGTTCACGGGGCGATGAATATCCCCCTCTCCAGCCGATTTGCGACTTGGTCGGGCATTCTCCTCGATCGCGAATTGCCCGTCCTTCTCGTTGCCGAACCCGGGGATGAGGTCGATGCAACGCTGCGTCTAGGCCGGATCGGGTACGACATCGTCGCGGGGTACTTGCAGCACCCGATGTCTGAATGGAAGACGCGCGACATCCCCCTGATTCCAGTGGCCGGCGTGACTCCCAGTCAATTCCGCAAGCAGCTTGAGACTACCAATGGAGCTCTGGTTGTTGACGTGCGCACTGCCAAGGAGCACGAGGCAAGCCGGATCGCTGGCAGCTTGAACGTCCCGCTCGGCGAGCTTGCAAACCGGCTCAGCGAGATTCCCGCCGATCGCGACCTGGTTGTGTTGTGCCGAACAGGCGAGCGCTCCTCCATGGCGATCAGCGTGCTCCAGCGCGCCGGATTCACACGGATGACGGACCTTCTGGGCGGCTTTGATGCCTGGACGGGTGTCGACGCCGATTCAGCCGCTTCCTGCACCCTTTCCTAGTCAGCAACGATCTGCCAATTCCGACAATGAACATCCCCCAAATCGCAATAGAGAGAAAGGCCTTCTGGGCCAACGACTCCCTGCACAGTGATGTCTTCGTGCTAGACGTCCGGACCCCGGGCGAGTTCATGGAGGCCCATGTTCCCGGGTCCATAAATATCCCACTCGCCGACCTCAATGGACGTGGCGCAGACATTGCCGATATCGCGGGGACACGCCGCGTTGCGATTCTCTGCCGGACCGGCAAGCGGGCGGAGAAGGCACGCAAGTCACTGGACGGCCAGGGCCTCAGCGACTCCGGAGTCATGCAAGGTGGCATCGTCAACTGGATGTCTAAGGACCTGCCCGTGAATCGCGGACCGAAGGCCTTCTCCATCGAGCGGCAGGTGCGCACGACCGCTGGCTTCCTGGTTCTGATTGGAGTCATCCTGGGATTGACGGTCCATCCGGGGTTCTTGGGTCTGTCGGGTTTCGTTGGCTTGGGCCTCGCGTTCGCAGGAATCACCGATACCTGCGGAATGGGCATGCTCTTCGCGAAGATGCCATGGAACCGGGTTGCTGCATCTGGAAAGGCGAGCTGATCGGACCGTGGTGTTTTCCCTCATCGGCGCGTTGGCGATCGGCCTCAGTCTGGGCGTCTTGGGGTCCGGTGGTTCTATTCTGACGGTTCCCGTGCTGACCTACCTGGTCGGGCTCGAAGACAAGGTCGCGATCGCAAGTTCCCTAGCCATTGTCGGCATGATCAGTGTCGCAGCCGCAATTCCCCAGGCGCGCAGGGGCTTGGTGGACGCTCGCAGTGTTCTCTTCTTTGGCTTGCCCGGCATGGCCGGCGCCTATCTAGGTGCCGACCTTTCTCGCTTTGTATCGGGCACGATTCAGATGTCTGCTCTCGCTGTGCTGATGGTTCTGGCGGCTTGGCTCATGCTGAAGCCTGTGCGAGCCGAGACCACTTCCAAGCCTCACTCGCCTGCGTTGATGGGATTGGAAGGCACGCTGGTCGGAGTTTTGACGGGCTTCGTCGGTGTCGGGGGGGGCTTCCTAATCGTGCCTTCCCTCGTGCTGCTTGGCGGTCTGTCGATGCAGCGCGCCGTGGGCACCAGCCTGGTGATCATCGCCCTCAAGTCGGTGACCGGGTTTGTGAAGTACGTCGCGGTCCTGCGCGAACTCGAGCTCAGCCTGGACCTGCAAGTCCTGTTCGTCTTCACGGCCGTCGGGATCCTCGGCAGCATGGCTGGAACAGGCTTGGGAGCAAGGGTCTCCCAGCTCGCGTTGCGACGCTCATTTGCGGGGTTGTTGGTTGTGATCGGTGGGCTGCTGATCAGCGTCTGAGCTGGCCGGGCCTCAGGACTTCCTTCCCGGCGCCAGCGGTGCCATTCTGGGTGGGTACTCGGGCCGAGCCCAAGCGCAGCCACAATGATGGATTCCAGCCAAGCCCTCCAACAACTCCGAGAGGGCAATGCCCGCTTCTTGAAGGGCACCGGGACGTGTGCCGAGTACCAGGATCCTGTCGAGATGGCGGCAGACCAGTCCCCTGCAACAATCATCTTGGGCTGCAGCGACTCCCGCGTTGCCCCCGAGATCATCTTGGATCAACCCCTCGGCGAACTGTTCGTGGTGCGCACCGCGGGCAATACGGCTTCGCCTGACGCCATGGCGAGTATCGAATTCGCGCTGGCACTCTTCGGATCTCCACTGGTACTGGTGCTCGGGCATTCGGGTTGCGGAGCCGTGGAGGCAACCATCGGCGAACTGCGCGATCCGACCCCGGATCTGTCCCGGAACTTGAAGGGTCTCGTGGACCGCATGACACCGGGCATCAAGAGTGCCCGTCCTGATAACGGCGACGCCGACCTCGAGCTCTGGATGCAACAGGGTGTGCGAGCCAATATCTCAGCCACCATTCGGCACCTGAGCCAGAAGTCTGGGCCCATCAAGGCAGCCGTTCAGGCGGGGCGCGCGGAAGTCATCGGGGCTGAGTACAGCCTCGTCTCGGGGATCGTCACGTTCTTCTGATCGCCCGCGCGCAGTCCGACGCCCTCTACTTCGTACGTGGCTTGCTAGCCGCCACGATGCCCAGGACGCCAGAGATGATCAGGGCCGAACCGGCCGTGCCTCGGGGTGTGCCTCAGCACCCGCCCGTGCAGCGCAACCAGATGCCCGCAGCGGGGAGGGCCGCGAGTCCGACGAAGAGGAGGATGCGTTTCATGGTGATGCGCTAATCGTAACGGGTTGCTGGAGGGCCTGGGTCAGCGCCAAGCCAACTCCCGGATTCCATCCACGACCTGCTCCGCCAGCGCCGTCGAGCCGGCCTGGTTGAAATGCACGTTTGCAGGCTGTTGATACTCATCCAGGCGGGACATCGCCTTGGCGAAGAGGTCGTTGACGGGGATGCCCAGCTCTGCCATGACGCCCCTCGCGGCCTCGTTGAAACGCACCACATCCTGGGGCTCGCGATAGGGTTTCACACCGCCCTCGGGCACGGGAGTCGTTGTCGCGAACACCACCCGCGCACCCGAGTCCTGCAGTTGCCTTGCGATCGTCCGCAGCTGGGTCGTGTACAGGGCCAGGTCGGCCTGGTGGGGGTGATTGGGGTCGTTGGAATTCTTTCTTGTCTCGGGGTGTACCCGCTTGAGATCGTGCAGGCCGAAGTTGAAGTGCACGACGTCGAAGCTCCCGCCGTCGAGGTTCAACCACCGGTCGATGTGATCCTTGCCGTAGGTCGTACCCGCGCAGTTCTCGGCTCCCTTGCCGTTCTTGTTCATGGGGCGCACCACCGTGGCCTGTCCAGTGAGCATCTCACGCACGATGGGCGTGTAGCCGATGGAGATGGAGTCGCCCAGAATCAAGAGGCGGAAAGAGTCGGGAGGCCCTGTCGTAGGCGCGGTGCCTGGCAACGAACATCCGAACACAGTCAACAACAGAAGCAGGAGTGTGAAGCGCATGGGATCCACACTGTAGCCTCCAATTCCCTTCCGCGGCTCGCAAAGCACTTCAGGGTGGGGCTCAAGAAGATCGGGCGGCCCCCGTCGGCTGTTGCCGGACAAGAGTCGCCCGTTTTTCTGGGCAGCGTCTCGGCCACCCGCCCCGCGTGGCGGGGCTACTGCCGCTGGCCCGGATGCGTGCCCGGGGTCAGCGTGCTCTGTCGCTGGACTGACTCGATTCTAAAGGAGCCACCCGCATCGTGTGACGCAATTCTGGCTGCGTCCGGGGTTGATCACTTGGTCCCAATCTAGGTCGCGACGGCCCCCGTCCTAGGCGCTCTAGGGCGTAGGAGGGTCGAGTCATGGGGGTAGGCTCGCTGCCGGGACTACGCAGGGAGCTTCCGGTCGACCCGTGCGGCAGGCCCCGCCCACGAACCCAGCACGCCTGTTGGTTCAGCCCCCAGCGCCTGTAGCTCCTGGAAACCAGCCGACAATGCGATTTTCTGGCCCAACGACTGATCTACCTGGGGCCCATGACTAACATGTTCGCGTGAATCCTCTGCCGCAGATCATTCAAGGGGGCATGGGTGCCGGAGTTTCTGAATGGCGCTTGGCCAATGCCGTCGCACGGTGTGGGCAGTTGGGCGTTGTTGCCGGCACCGCTCTCGACGTCATTTTGGCTCGCCGGCTCCAGCTTGGAGACCCGGGTGGCCACATGCGCCGAGCCCTGTCGGCCTTCCCCTTGCCCGAGGTGGCCAAACGCGTACTCGATCGCTACTTCGTCGAGGGTGGCAAGGCCAAAGACTCGATCTTCAAGAGCAAGCCCATGCCGAGTGCCACGCCCAGTCGTGCACTCGATGAACTGACCGTTACTGCGAACTTTGTCGAGGTCTTCTTGGCTCGCGAAGGTCACTCGGGAATGGTCGGAATCAACTACTTGGAGAAGATCCAAGTGCCGACTCTGCCTTGCATTTTCGGCGCCATGCTCGCAGGCGTGAGCACGGTCTGCATGGGTGCTGGCATTCCTCTAGCGATCCCCGGAATCCTCGATCGATTGTCCAGGGGTCTGGCCGTTGAATTGCGGCTGGACGTGGCCGGAGCCCAGGAGGGCGAGGTCTTCACCACCCACTTTGATCCGAGTGATTTCATGGAGGGCCCAGCGCCCACCCTTGAGCGTCCCAATTTCCTCGCGATCGTTTCCACCTCCATCGTGGCCAACGTCATGCTGCGCAAGGCCACGGGCAAGGTTGATGGGTTTGTGATCGAGGGACCCACTGCCGGCGGACACAACGCTCCCCCGCGCGGGCGGCCAGCCCTGAGCGAAGAGGGCGAGCCGGTCTACAGCAAGCGCGACATCCCCAAGCTGCAGGAATTCCGCGACTACGGCCTGCCGTTTTGGCTCGCGGGTTCCCATGCGGAGCCCGAAAAGCTGCAAGAGGCTCTTGCGGAGGGTGCCGCCGGAATTCAGGTCGGCACGGCCTTTGCCTTCTCCGAGGAGTCAGGCATCGAGGCCCATTGGAAGGCCAAGATCCTCGAACTCAGTCGCGTGGGCGAGGCGCACGTGTTCACCGACCCGATTGCCTCCCCAACGGGCTTCCCCTTCAAGGTCATTCAGCTTGAGGAGACCCAATCTGAGGAATCCTCCTACGACGGCCGCAAGCGCATTTGCGACCTGGGCTACCTGCGGCATGGCTACCGCAAGGACGATGGATCGCTGGGGTGGCGTTGCCCCAGCGAACCCGAAGACGACTACTTGAAACGTGGCGGCAAGCTGGAAGACACACTCGGCCGCAAGTGCGTGTGCAACGGTCTGCTGGCGAACCTAGGCATGGCGCAAGTGCGCAAGGACGACTACTTGGAACTGCCGATGTTCACGTCGGGCGACGACGTGGCTCACGTGGCGCGCTTCCTCGCACCCGGTGCGACGTCCTACCCGGCGAAAGCCGTGATCGAGTACCTGCTGGGTTAGGTCTGACCGCGGGAGCGTCGCGCGGATGCGCTAGTTGGACTCCACTTCGACTTCAACCTCGATGGAGTGCTTGCCTTCAAAGGCCATGACTTGCTCGATCTCCATGGTCTGGCCGCCGAACTCGAGAAACATCTCCATGGTCTGCGAGGCTTCGAGTTCGAGTTCCATTTCAAGGCTGACGAGATAGCCGCCTTCCACATCCCACATCAGGGTGCCTTCACCCTCGTAGGCGATCTCCACTTCCATGGATTCGAGTTCAGGCATCAGGGCTCCTTCCGGGGCGTCGTCGGGCTGTCCGCGCTCTTCCATTTGGGCGCGAGCCGACTCCGTGTTGTCCTCTAGCTTGGACGCGTCCACTTCCAGGGAGATCTTTGCCATCATCCGGCCGTCTACTTCAGAGACGCTGATCAATGTGGCGGTCACTTCACCGCTGTAGTCCGCGTCACCATCGTTGTCGGACGCCATGGCGGAGCTGAGCGCGCCCTCTTCGTCGGCCTCAAAGGAAAGGTCTCCGCCGAGATCGAGGGTTTGGAAGAAGGTTTCGGATTCGATTTCCCATTCGGCTTCGTCTTCTACGCTCCCTGCGGGCAGGAAGTTGTCCCAGGGAAGCTCGCCCACGAGGTCCTCGAGCAGTTCTTCATCGCCGGCGTCCTCCTCTGGAAATTCCGCAACAAAATCGCCGTCATCGCGAGTGAATCGGACCGTCATCCCCTCCAACTCGCTCTCGAAGCTCGGTACTTCGCTCATTCCCTCGCCAAACGGATTGTCCACTTCCAGCGATGCATTGTATTCCAATTCTTCGTACACCCGCTCGAAGGCCATGCATTCCGAGTCCTCCACCCGAGTTGTGCTGTCAACGAACAGGCCGCTGCCACTGGACGTCTGGATGTGGCTCATGCCCTCCATGGCGGGCTGTTCCTCACCGTTCACCGTCGCGGACATTTCGACCATGGACCGTTCTTCCTCGAACGAGAAGCTCGTACGTCGAACCTGCCCCTTTTCATGCTTGGAAGTGAGGTCGTGGGGAGCGCTGAGTGAAATGGCCAGACAGAGTAGTAGGGGAGTTTTCATCGTAAGCTGGAAAGAGGAGAAGAGCCTGTCGTGCAGGTGTCTACGCTGCGACGGTGCGTCACGCGAGTTGATCGGGGTCCAGCCTCTGACGCAGCAGGCGATCCCGCAAGCGCTACGAGTGGACTAGTTTGTGGCCGGCTCAGAAATCACCCCGTGCCAGTTCATAGGCTTGGCCGAGCCTCAGCAATTGCGCCTCGGACCAGGCGGGGCCCATGAACGAGATACCGACGGGAAGTCCTTCGACCATGCCCATGGGTACCGTCAAGTGCGGGTAACCCGAGACGGCGGGTAGGGTCGTTGCGGAAGGACCGTGGGCATCGCCGTTCTCCAGATCGATAAACCAGGCGGGCCCGGCGGTGGGGGCGACGAGTGCTTCGACGTCATACTCGGCGAGCAGGCGGTCGATGCCCTCGGGGCCAGCGAGCCGGGCGGCAGTCTCAACGGACTCCAAGTACTCTGCATCGTCGAGACCCGGCTGGGCCTGCGCGCGCTCGAAAAACTCCTGGGCAAAGAAAGGCATCTCCACGTCGGCGTGTTCCTCGTTGAAAGCGATCAGGTCGGCCAGGGTGCGCGTCTTGACGGTCGCCGGGGTGGAGGCCAGGTAGGCATTCATGTCGGCTTTCAGCTCGGTCAGCAGGATGCGGAACTCGTGGCCCCCGAGAGAGCGCCTGCCTGGAAGGTCATCGATCTCAACGAGCTCCGCCCCGGCTTCCCGCAGGGTGCTGAGGGCTGCTTCAAACACCTCCAAGGTGCTGTCCTCGTGGCGTCGAGTGTGAAAGCGCAGGACTCCCAAACGCTTGCCCCTCAGCGAGCTGGAGTCGAGCGCCTTGGCGTAGTCCTGACGGAAGTGGTCCGCGAGCAGGGTGGCCGGGTCCGCAGGATCGCTGCCCGCGAGCACAGAAAGGAGCAAGGCTGCATCCGCCACCGTGCGCGTCATCGGACCGGCGGTGTCCTGGGTGTGCGAAATGGGAACGATGTGTGTGCGCGAGAGCAGACCCACCGTTGGCTTGAGGCCGACGACTCCATTCATTGACGCGGGGCACGTGATCGACCCATCGGTCTCGGTACCCAAGGCACCCGCGCAGAGCGAGGCGGCCACGGCCACGGCGCTGCCGGCACTCGAGCCGCAGGCCGTGCGCAAGGGATCGTGTGCGTTGCGGGTCAGTCCACCCACTGCACTCCAGCCGCTCGAGGAATTGGAGGAGCGGATGTTGGCCCATTCGCTCAGGTTGGCCTTGCCCAGGATGACTGCTCCAGCCGCGCGCATGCGGGCGACGATCGGAGCATCTCGGCCCGTGACGTTGTCCGCAAGTGCGAGGGACCCAGCGGTTGTGGGCAGTGGGTCGGCGGACTCGATGTTGTCCTTGAGCAGGATGGGCACGCCGTGCAATGGGCCCCGCGATTCACCCCGTGCCTGCTCGCGGTCCAAGGCACGCGCATCGTCCAGTGCACGCGGGTTGAGCGCCAACACGCTGTTGAACCGCGGGCCAGCAGCGTCGAGCAAGGCGATGCGCTCCTGGTAGAGCTCGACCAGATGTTCTGACGTGACCCGGCCGTCCACCAGATCGGCGCGCATCTCGGTAAGTGACTTGTGCTCGATGATGTAGGGAGCCAAGGGAACGTCCGTCTGAGGTCCCGCGCAAGAGGCGAGGCAGGAGAGGGGCAGGGCGATAGAAAGCAGGCTGGAAGGGCAACGCATTGGAGGATCGTACGCGACGGGTCGGCGAATTGGGCGCGGGGGTTGGCTGAGAGCTGCGCCATGGCCGGGCACGTTAGGAATGTGTTGGAGCAATTGTGCCCGCTGCAGCAGAGCTACGCACAACGACTAGGCTGCAGCCCCAATCCTCCAGCAACCCCAGCACCCATGCACACATCCCACAACCGGATTCAGCGGCTTGTCTTCCGTCCCCTAGGTCTGGCGTTCGTCCTGACAACAACCGCTTTCGCTGCGCCGCAAGACAATTGGCCCACCTGGCGTGGACCCGATGGAACCGGAGTGGCGGCCGCGCCCGTCCCGACCACCTGGTCGGATGACGAGAACGTGCGCTGGAAAGCCAGCGTGCCAGGGCGTGGATTCTCGACACCCATCGTGTGGGAAGGGCACGTGTACTTGACCACGGCGATTCCCCTGGAGAAGCCCCCGGAACCGGAACCCGAGCCGCAAGGAGGGGGCGGTCGCCGCGGCCGAGGGTTCGGGGGCTTCAACCCCCCGACGTCAGTCAAGAACGCCTTCGTCGTGATGTGCCTGGACCTCGCCAGCGGCAAGGAGATCTGGCGCAAGACAGCCTGCGAGGCCACGCCCCACGAGGGCTACCACCGCAACTACGGCAGCCACGCCTCGGTGTCCCCGGTCACCGACGGGGAGCGGCTGATCTGTTCATTCGGATCCCAAGGAATTTACTGCTACGACCTCGAAGGCAAGTTGCTTTGGGAGCACGAAGTGGGTGTCCAGCTACAAATGAGGCGGCAATTTGGAGAGGGAGCCAACCCGGTGTTGCACTCCGGTGTCTACGTGCACGTGTTTGACCACGAGGCCGATTCGTTCGTGCTGGCGTTGGATGCCAAGTCCGGAGACGTCAAATGGCGCCGCGAACGGGATGAGCCCTCGAGCTGGTCGACCCCGCTCGTCACCGAGTACGGCGGGAAGTTGCAGGTGATCACGTCGGGGACCAATCGCATGCGCGCCTACGACCTTTTCACTGGTGAGGACATCTGGGAATGCGGCGGAATTGGCCTGAACGCGATCCCCTCCGTCCTGCGCCACGGTGACCTGATCCTGGCCATGTCCGGGTATCGCGAGCCCAAGCTGCAGGCGGTTCGCTTAGGTGGCAAGGGTGACATCACCGAGGCGAGCCCCTCTCCTATCGCCTGGAGTTCCCAGCGTGGGACCTCCTACACGGCCTCACCCGTGTTGCACGACGGCCGCTACTACTCCGTGACCGACAACGGCAAGATCAGCTGCTTTGACGCAACCACAGGCGAGCCCCACTACCTCGAAGAGCGCCTTCCCCGCGGCACCATCCTGAAGGCCTCCCCCGTGGCTGCCGGAGGTGTGCTGTATGTGGCCACGGAGGAAGGTGACGTTCACATGCTGGCCCTGGGTGACGAATTCAGCGTCTTGGGCAGCAGCCATTTGAGTGACCAGTTCTTCGTGGCTTCGCCCGTTGCGGTTGGCGGCAACCTGCTTCTGCGCGGCAAGACCGAGCTGTTTTGCATCGCTGAAACGGAGTGAGCGCGGGCTGGCGGGGATTCCTGTCGGTCCCCAGGCAGGCGGGAATGTCGAATCGGGCAGTTCTTGGGGAATTCGGCGCAATTTTGCCCGTCGAATTCCCAACACAATGGCTGAATCCCGAATTGGCCCGGTCTATTGATCCCGGAGATCGGCCGATCCCTTCCCCACCTCAGAGTTGTTCTCATGCGCGCCTCGTACTTGCTCCTCGCTTCCTCGCTCTTCTTCAGTTCCTGTTCGATCGGATTCAACTCGCTACGAGTTGACGGCAATGGCGACGAGGTGATTGAGAGTCGCGAGCTGGTGGACTTCTACGAAGTCGCCTGCTCCGGATCGATGGACCTGACCGTCGTGCAAGGAGAGGAGTTCAAGGTCACGGTCTACGGTGACTCAAACCTGATGGACTACGTCGAAACGAGCGTCCGGGGCAACCGCTTGATCCTGTCCACCAAGGACGGCTACAGCCCCAGCCCCATGCCATCGATCGAAGTGCAAATGCCCCTGTGCACCCGTGTCGAGCGAGTCGGATCAGGTGCTACAGCGCTCTTCGGCTTAGACGGCGGGCGCTTGTCCCTGTCCCTGACGGGATCGGGTGATCTGACGGCGGAAGGCGAGATGAGCGAGGTCGACCTGAGCATGACGGGTTCCGGCAACGTGGACTTGCTCGCTCTTAGGGCGGCCAGCATGACCGTCAACAAGTTCGGTAGCGGGGAAGCCAGCGTAAGCGTCGTCGAGCAGTTGCACTGCGACGGCGCCGGATCGGGCGACGTGGTGCTGGCAGGCGACCCGAAGTTGTCGTTTGACTTCGCAGGCAGCGGCAGTCTGGTCCGGATCAGTCCCTCCATCCGCAGCTAGCGCGCCTCGGACAGCGGCATCACCAGCGCGTGTGGGCCGGTCTGATGTGCTTCTCCATGAGGGTTTTGAGCTCTGCCAGGTGCTCGCTGTAGACCCCTCGCGGAGTTGTTTCGTGACGCATGCAGATCGAGGCCGCGCGCCCCACGATCTCGCCCATCATGCCGCAGGTCCGCATGACCCGCACCGCGCCCAGCGCCTCGTGGGTGACGCTGATATTGCGCCCGGCCATGAATAGGTTGTCGATGTTGCGGCTGTAGAGCGTGCGGTAGGGAGCCCAATAGGGTCCTTGATAGCGATACGCCTCACTGCGCGTGTAGTCCGCGATGAAAGGGTCAGCGTCCTCGTCGTAGGCGGTGTTCGGGAAGTGCAGATCCAGATGCCAACTGCAAGGGAATGACGCATCCTCAAAGCTCTTCAGGTTTCGAAAATCGTCACCTTCCAAAATGACGTCACCCAAGAGTCGGCGGGACTCGCGCTTGCCAGCGATGTAAGCGGCCCACTTGAGACGGTGATTGGGGTACAGACCGTCGACGTTCTTGAGTGTGTCCCAGGCTCCGTACATGGCGCGCAGGTTCAAGTCGCGCACGCGCTCCATGTCCTGAATGGGATCCAGGTCGAAACCGCTCTCCCAGAACCAAGCACCTAGGCGTGCGAGCGGATTGGCCTCGCCCGTCTTTTTCTGACGTCCCGGGAAACTGCGTGCGCTGAGGTCCACGGCCCAGGGACAGCGCGGGAAGGGAGCCGGATCACCGGACACGTCAAACGCGAGGGACAATGGATCGCCTTCGTCATCGCACTCGCACCGCAGTTGGAATTCGTTCTTGGAAGTCGTCGCCACGTTCCAGAGGTTGCTGGCCCCCATGTGGCCGTGGGTCGTGATTTCGTGGTCCGCTCCGACGAGTGCCCCCAGCACGCCGTCGCCGGTGGAGTCCAAGAACAGGGTGCCGCGCAGTCGGGTGCGCTGCCCGCTGCTCGTGTGCTGAGCTGTGACGGCGATGATGTGCTGCTCGGGCGCTTCAGCCGCATTGACTCGCTGGTTCAGAAAGAGGCGCAGGTTCGGTTCCGCGCGGGCCAGGGCCAATTTGCGTTCATCGTCGTAGACGTGGGCATCGCGCGAGTTCCCGTCTCCGGGCCCCTTCTCGCGGATCAACTCAGCTACCACATCACCCACGTGCGGATAGGGTTCCTGGTTGGTGTGACCCTCGGGCCATACGCGCACTTCGGAACTTCCGTTGCCTCCGAGTACGGGCCGGTCTTGGACGAGGGCAACTTGCAGGCCCAACCTGGCGGCCGTGATGGCCGCGCTGGTTCCTGCCACGCCGCCGCCCACCACGACCAGGTCGAACTCCCCGCCCTCGACCACCTCATTGCCAAGGGATGTGCAGCGTTCGCGCAACTCAGCCAGAGCTTGGCCCTCGTGCGGCGGCTCCCAACCCGTGTCCGCGCTAAACAGGACCGCATCGCAGCGACCCTCGAAGCCGGTCAAGTCGTGCAGACTGACCTCAACTTCTTTCCCCAACTCCCGCGTGCCACCGTCTTGCCAGTGCCAGTCTTCGCCTTCGGTTCCAAAGACGGCCCTCAGAGGCGTCCCGTCGAGCATGACTTGGAAGCGGCCCGGTGCCCCCGGCTTGCTCCAAGGAGCGACCCAGTCCCGGGTACGAACCCAAACTCGGTAGGTGCCGGCACTGGGCAGGACAACCTCACCGACACAATCGTCCACCGGGATCCCGAGCCCGTGGGCAAGCACATAGGGCGAGCCCATCAGGTCCATCACCTGCTGATCCACAAGCCAACCACCCCGTTGCTCGAACGATTCGGGTTCGACAAACACTGGCGGGGGAGGCGGGGGCGTGCGTTCGACGATGCGCCGTAGCAGGTCCGCGGTCAGTCCCTGCGGGGAACTCTTGAGCAGCAACTTTCCGTTGGCGTCGATCACGAAGGTCGCCGGGATGGTTTCGACCCCGTAGTTCCTGAACGTGTCCTTGTTCGAGTCGACTCCGATCCAACCTGGCATGGCCTTGTTATCGAGGAAAGACGCGATGTGCTCGGGTGACTCGTCGGTCACCAGCAAGAATTGAATGTCGTCGTCCTTGAGCTCATCAGCCAGCTGCGTGAGGTGCGGCACGGCACCCATGCAGGGCGTTCACCAGGTCGCCCAGAATTCGAGCACCACCAGCTTGCCGCGCAGCTGCTCCAGGGTGATGGCCTCGGCAGCGGGCGCCTGAAAGGCGTGTTCCAACTGAATGGGAGGCGCGGGGTGTCCGAGTTTTTGAGCGGAGGCGCCCGCGCACAAGACCAATGCTGGTAGGCCGGTGCGTACGAGGAAGTTGGTGGCAAGCATGGGAGCTAGGGGGCTGTGGACCCGGGTCGATAAGCCTAGCCCAACATGGCGCTTGAGGGGTCATCGGGAAACTCGCGCCCGGTCCTCGCCTGTTGCGGAGCGGATCGGTGGCGTGGGCGCACAAGAGGCGGCCTGGCCCCTCAACGCCGTGGTACACGATGACCCGCCCGGTGCCGGGCACAGAGGCCTGCACGTCCTTCTTACCCCCTGCACAGGCGATTTCTGTCACGCAGACGCCGGCACCCCGAAGGTCCTTTCGCTTGCGGGCACCCGTCTGCACACTCTTCCCAGAGCTCCCCCAACCTCTCCTTGGAGAGCGCGCACCACTTCCCACTCCAATCCCATGAAGAAAGCCATTCTCTCGTTCAGCCTTCTCGCCGCCGCGACCCTGTCTAGCTGCGGATCCACTCGTTCTTCCGTCGCAGATTGCCCGGAGTGCGGCCTGACATTGGGTTCGCCTGGTTGTTGTCAGGAAGACTTGGGCGCCAAAGCCGCCAACGTTGCCCTGTGCGCCTGCGGTGAAGTCAAAGGCAGCGACGCTTGCTGCGACGACGCCGCTCCGCGCTGTGAGAAGTGCGGCAAAATCGAAGGCTCGCCGGGCTGCTGCAAATAATCCGCGGTTGGTGCCAGCGGGCCCAATCGGGATCCGCGCCCTGTGCATTCCTTGGGTAAGGCCCTCGCCCCGGGGGCTTGCGGGGTGTGATGGGTAACGGGACCCTAGTGCGAGGCAAGCCGCCCCGCATTCCCCTAGGATTCCACGACCATGACCCATCCCATCCAGCGCCTCGGCCTCCTGTTCGTCTGTTTCTCCTGCCTGGCCCAGGTGGATGCCACAGCCCAGGGACGGCGCAAGGCGAAGCAGGTATTTGTCGACGGTCAGTCGCAGGTCGTGGACGCCTTCAAGGACTCCAAGGATTGGATTCAGCACGACCTGTGGGTGGAGACCGAGTTTGACTCCGACGGGGATGGAGCCCTGGATCGTGTGCACGTGGACGTGACTCGGCCCGAGCAAACGGACTCCGAAGACTTGCGCGTGCATGTGATCTACGAGACCAGCCCCTACTTTTCCGGCACTGCCGGCGGGGGCAAGAGCTACTTCTGGAACCCCGATCAGGAACTGGGCAGCGCCCCGCGCAAGCGCCGGAGCGCCCCGGCCATTACTTTCCAGAGCCGACGTCCATTGATGTCTCGTTCTCAAATCAGCACTTGGGTCCCGCGCGGGTTTGCCGTGGTGCACTCGGCCTCCCCCGGCACCGGCCTGTCCCAGGGTTGCCCGACCGTGGGCGGCGCCAACGAAGCCCTAGCCCCCAAGGCCGTGATCGACTGGCTGAACGGCCGCGCCAAGGGTTTCGTGGAGATCGACAGTGATGAAGAGGTCGAGGCCTACTGGTGTACGGGCAAGGTGGGCATGACCGGCACCTCCTACAACGGCACCCTGCCCCTGGCCGCGGCCACCACCGGCGTGGACGGCCTGGAAGCCATCATTCCCATCGCGCCCAACACGTCCTACTACCACTACTACCGCTCCAACGGCCTGGTGCGCCACCCTGGCGGTTGGATGGGCGAAGACATCGACGTGCTGTACGACTTCATCAACAGCGGCGCCCCCGGCATGCGCGAGACTTGCGATTGCGACGTTCGCGATGAGCAGCTTGTCGCGCACCACGACCGGGTCAACGGGGACTACAACGAGTTCTGGGCCGGCCGCGACTACTTCAACCAGTTGGATTCTTTCAAGGCCGCCGCACTCATGGCCCACGGCTTCAACGACTGGAACGTGATGCCGAACCACACGGTGCGCATCTACCAGGCTCTAAAAGCCAAGGGCGTGCCGACCCAGGTCTTCTTCCACCAAGGGGGACACGGTGGGGGAGCGACCATGGAGATCACCAACCGCTGGTTCACGCGCTACGTTTGCGGTGTGCAGAATGGCGTCGAGAAGGACCCGCGCGCGTGGGTTGTGCGCGAGGGGGCCAAGCGCAATGAGCCCACTCCCTATGCCGACTATCCCAACCCTGACGCCCACGATGTGACCTTCTTCATGGGCGCCGGCGGTGAGAGCAGCGGTGCGTTGACCCTACGCCAATCCCGCGGCGAGGCCCGCGAGACCTTGGTCGATGACGCCTTGGTGACCGGAGCCAAAATGGCCGCAGCCGAGCAGTCGATTCACAGACTGCTCTATTCCACCGAGCCACTTTCCAAGCCCGTCCACCTATCAGGAAGCGCGCGCATCAAGTTGCGCCTGGCGAGCAGCAAGCCCGCTGCCAACCTGTCCGTCTGGCTCGTCTCCCTGCCTTGGACCGAGAGCCGCAACATCAACGACAACATCATCTCCAGGGGCTGGGCAGATCCTCAAAACCACGCTTCCCTAGACGGGCCTTGCCACGAGTCGGGTGGGCACAAGGGGCCGGATCACTACTCGTCCCTCGAACCCGGAACGCCCCTGGTGCCCGGTGAGTTTGTGGATCTGGTCTTTGATCTGCAGCCCGACGATCAGATCATCCCGGAAGGCGCGAGCATCGGTCTGATGATCTTCTCCAGCGATCGCGATTTCACCCTACGGCCCAAGCCCGGAACCGAGCTCACGGTGGACCTCGCCAACAGCCACCTACACCTGCCGGTGGTGGGTGGGCAGAAGGCGCTCACGCGAGCAATGAGATAGCGCGCCCGGTCTGTGGAGAACTCAGCCCGCCGACCCTGGGCCGCGGATAGGGGAATCGAGGGCGATCCCCAAGGCCCGGTGAGTCCCCCGGGGCCGACTCGTGTCTTGCCCGGGCTGTGCGCTGCAAGTGCTTGCGGGGCAAGGGCTGCGGGCCTCGACCTGTTTCCGGGCGGGTGCCCGGGAGTGCGTCTCAGCCGGTCCCGCACCCGGGGGGGCATTGACTGGCGAGGGCCGGTTCTGACCACGGGCACCTAGGTTGGATCGACGGGCGCCCCTCGGCAGCCCCGCCTGCCTATGCAGTCCAGCCCCAAGCCGCGCATCTACCCAACCGTCCTGCCCGGATCGGCGCCCGTACGTCCGGCCGGGGAGACGCCCGAGACCGTCCTGACCCTGTCCGAGGTCCAGCGTTTCCTGGCCGGCAAGGACGAGAACGCCCGACTGGCGGCCCTGGCCGAGGGCGATCCCTTGGACCTGGCCGAGCGTTCCAAACGTTGGTTGACCAGGTCGTGTTTGTTGTTCGACGTGCAGCCCTTCGTGGAGCGCGCTTCGGTGGCCATCAGTCGCGACCACGCTCTCTTTGGTCAGTTGGCCGGTGTGCATTCCCTGCCCTTGGAGTGCTGGCTCGATCGCGGATTCCGTCGCACGGCCAACACGTTGCACGCCCGGGACCAGGAATTGGACGCGGCCCGCCGCCCACTGCCCGACCCCCTCTCCCCGCGTTTCCTTTTCCTACAAGCTGTACTCGGCATCGAACGCACGGCCCTGCGCTCGGCCTGCATCACCGCCAACGCCCTGCCCGAGGACGAGCGCCGGGCGTTTCACTTCCTGCTGGTCCAGGGCCGCAGCCTGGACGAGTACGCCCACCTGGGTGGCGTGGGCCGAGCCGGCGTGAAACGGGCCTTTCGATCCGCGATGAAGACCATCGGTGGCGCACATGAGTGTGCCGCCCGAGGTGAGGACTTTCCCATGGAGCAAGCATGAGTACGGTCGAACGGTCACTGGCTGCCCGGACGCTGGATCCGGAGTTGCGAGACCTCCTAAACGAAGCCGCTGAAGAGCAGGGTTCGGCCCTGTTCCGGGTGACTCCCTGCGAATTGGGCAGCGGGGTGATCGACCCCATCCCGATCCAAGGCGCCTGGCGCGAACGTTGGACTCCAACGGAAGAGCACATCGTGACCCACTTTCGGGAGGAACTGGCGACGGTTATGCGGGCGGC
>Ga0209992_10000425_pt1 | contig 56974 bp, 57 predicted proteins | sample 2SBtaG_2_FD_182564 | JGI IMG/M metagenome (GOLD analysis project Ga0209992, IMG submission 182564) | Deep subsurface microbial communities from Kolumbo volcano to uncover new lineages of life (NeLLi) - 2SBTROV12_ACTIVE470 metaG (SPAdes)... | ecosystem: Environmental > Aquatic > Marine >... | reverse complement strand
TTCAAAGTATCTAGACAGATATTTAGGCCCGTTAAAATCTTACTTGTTTGGACTCGTTGCACAGTCTGGATAGTGCGAGCGGCTTCGAACCGCTAGGTCGAGGGATCGAAGCCCTCCGAGCCCTTTCAAATTAATTATTTAAAGAAAATAGTTACTAAATTTTTCTAGTAGTTGCTATACTGTATAAAACTACAGACATCATTAATAAAATTAAACCAAGTATCAAAGAACTCATTGCAGTCAAAATAGATGGAAGAGAGAAATTTCCTGTTTCATTAAAATTTGATATCGAATATGTTGCAAATCCCAATCCGGTTATCAATAAAATAAGTCCAGGAATTCCAAGATATTTCAATGGATGATGTATTGCAATTGATTCTAGTAAAGATGCAACAACACTCATAGAATGGGAAACAGGATCTTTTGTAGAAGTTTTTTCTCCAGTATTATAAATAACTGTAACATCTGTTTCAGTAATTTTTAATCCTTTATCAACTGCATCTATTAAAATTTCTGAATCTACACCAAATCCATTTGTTGAAAAATTGATCAATCTAATTGCTTTATTTGAATATGAACGAAAACCACTTTGTGTATCTGAAAAAGGAAGATCAGCTGCTAATTTTGTAATTTTATCTAACATTATATTTCCAACTTTCCTATATGAAGGCATTTCTTTATCATCAGAAAATCTATTTCCTATTACAATATCATAATTATTTTCTAAAACAGGTTTGATTAAACTTTCAATTTGTTCTGGCAAAAATTGTCCATCCCCATCTATAGTAACTATAATATCAGCATCAACATCTTGTGCATATTTGAAAAGAGATTTCATTGCATGTCCTTTACCCAAATTTTTTTCATGTTTGAGAACAATAGCACCTGCATTCTTTGCTTGTTCTGCAGTTAAATCAGTAGAACCATCATCACAAACAATTACCCTATCAACATAATTCAATGATTTTTTTATTACATCAACAATTTGTCGTGCTTCATTAAATGCAGGGATACATGCTAGCTTTAACATATTAAAAATAAAATATTTGATACTATATCTATATTTTTTTAAATAGAATAATGAGTTATTATACAGAAAAAATACTCTAAAAATATGCAAATTACAAACATTATGTCAGTTGATTTAGAAGATTATTATTGTGATTTACCATTCTCAAAATGGCCCATATACGAAAGTAGGGTAATTAAAAATACAGAGATGATTCTAGATTTGTTTGAAAAATATAATGTAAAAGCTACATTTTTTGTTTTAGGATACATTGCAGAAAAATATCCTGAATTAATTATTAAAATATCAAAATTAGGACATGAAATAGCTAGTCATGGTTATGCACATATTGATTTACGAAAAGTAACTAAAGAAGAATTTGAAGATGATTTTTTTAAATCAAAAAATATTTTGGAAAAAATTACAGGAAAAAAAGTAGAGGGTTTTAGAGCACCATTTTTTTCAATTAATAAAAATAACTACTGGGTCTTTGATGTTTTAAGTAAAAATATTACTTATGATTCAAGTGTCTTTCCTGTAAAAACTCAATTATATGGAATTCCAAATGCCCCAAGATCAATATACAAACCATCATTGGATGACATTGTTAATGAAGATAAACATGGTAAACTAATTGAAATTCCAATGGCAACTCATAAAATTCCGTTAATAGGAAATATCCCAATTGCTGGAGGATTTTATCTCAGATTTTTTCCATATTGGTATATGAAATTAGGAATAAAAAAGATGAACAAGCAAGGAAATCCTGCCATGTTGTATATTCATCCAAAAGATTTAGATCCTGAAATGCCAAGAATAAAGGAATACAACTGGTATTACTATTATAATTTGAAATCCGCAGTTAAGAAATTTGAGAATTTATTAAAAGATTTTAAATTTTCGACTGCTAAAGATGTATTATCAATTTAATTATTTTTCAGAAATTTTATTAATTGAAAAAATCATAAAAAAATTACATGAAAGTGTCAATTATTAAAATTGGGATTATACTCAGTATTATTGGAATGGTTTGGATTTCTATTGAATTTCTTGAAGGGGATAGAATTTCAGAGGAATTTGTATTAAAATCACAAAGTGCTAATAGTATTAATTTAGATTTTGAAGATACAGGGATAGGGTATTACAAAATTTTCATGCCTGAATATTTAGGATATAAGATATTTGTTCAAGTTATAGATAATGATGAAAATATAATTTCAGAGCAAAATGTTCATACAAAAATGTCAGTAAGCTATTTTAAATTTGAAAAGAGGGGTACATATTCAATTAACATTGTAAATATGTCTAAAGAACAAATTGATTTACAAGTTGAAGTAGGTGAAACAAATTCTCAAAATTTGATTCCAGCAGGAATAATGGTTCTAGTTGGAACAATTATAATCATTACAACATCATTTCTAAAATTAAAAAATTATAAAATTGAACAACCTGATGAAAATATTTCATAAACTGGAATACATTGAATGGTATGCCCAAAAATTAAAACTAAATTAAAGACAAGCCAAGTTGTAAAGAAAATAAATGATATTATTGAAAATGGAATTAAAACTTTGAGTTTTGTGTGTTCTCTGTTTTTTAATATTAATAATCCACCTAATGATGCTAAAACTAAACCTAATTCAAGAGGTTGATGAGACCATGAAATTAACCCATCAATTCCATAAAGATCATGGGATAGTGAATCAGCGAATCCAGAAACCAATTGAATACCTGCACCAATAATTACAAGAATGATTCCAGTTTTTAGAGAATTTTTTACAGAATTTCTAATTAAGAGTATAATACTTAAAACTCCTGCTGCAGAAATTAAAGAAACACCAAAGTATACAGTAATGTGTTGTATAGTCCAAAATAATTCAGGTTCTTTAAGTAAATGAGATACTGCATCCCAAAATCCTCCTGAAACTGTAATTACGGGGCCTAAAACTGCAAGGATTGAAACAAATGAAATTAAAGTAGTAGATTGAGTAATCATAGAATTTGAAAATCTAGAGATAAGATTCATTGAATCATCTTTTTAAGAGGAGTATTTGAAATGTTGGAAATTTATCAAATTAAAAAATTGGACTTTATGAGTAATTTTCCCAATTAACTATATTAGAACATAAAACATACAAAAAATATGAGTCCTGGAATTGGATTAATGAAAAGAAGATTAGAAAAAGAAAAAGATGCAGTAGCTCTTGCAATATCAGGAATTGCAAAAAAATATGATGTGAAACCTGATACTATCAAAACTCTTGAGACAAAATATCATGAGGATGCAGGGGACTGGTATGTAGCATTAGGATGGGGTGAAAAAAAGGCAATTATTCAAATGGATTCAGTTTTAGGAACAATAACTGAAATTAAAGAAATTTAATTATCTAATAATATTTTAAAAATATCATGACTAGTGCAATTGTTCTTGGTGGTTCTAGAGGTATAGGTAAAGCAATTTCTGATGCACTCAAATCAATTAAAATTGATGTTTTTGCAGCATCAAAAAAGGATATCGATACATCAAATTTGAAAAGTGTTAAAGAATTTGTAGAAAATCATAATCAAACAGATATTTTGATTCTTAATACAGGTGGGCCTATACCAAAACGATTCTTTGATATTACTGAAGATGATTGGAAATTATATCATAATCAATTATTTTTAGGGTTTTGTACAATTTTACAGAATATAAAAATAAATTATGGAGGATACATATTTTTAATTAGCTCAAATGTAATAAAGGAACCAAATCCAAAATTAATTATTTCTTCTGCATATCGTGCTGCATTTAGTGAAGTTTTTAAAATATTAAGTAAAGATTATGCTCAAAAAAATATTAGTTGTGTAAATATTGCACCAGGTCCAATTAATACAGATAGAACAAAAGAACTAATAGAAAATGTAAAAGAATATGAAAAAACTTTACCAATGAAAAGATTAGGAGAACCAAAAGAGATTGGAAATTTTGTAAAATCAATAATTGAAAATAATATAAAATATCTAACAGGGGTTACAATTAACTTTGATGGTGCAAATTCAAACCATATTTTTTAAAATTTATTTTTTAAATTCTACATTTGGAGTATCTGGTTGTCCTGCAATTGCAATTAATCCACCATCTCGAAGTTGTTGTAATAATTGCATAACTTCTTTTTCTACTTGTTTTCTTTGTAACCCTGTCTGTTGAGCAAAAACTTCAACAAGTTCTGTTACCTTACGTTGTCCATTACATGATTTCCAAAAATCAACTATTGCTTGATTTACCATAAATCCTTGATCATGTTCATTTGCTAATACCATAGAACCATCTTCTTGCTGTACTAATTTACCAACACCTTGAGGTAAAGCAATTTCATAATTAATTGGTGCAGGTGTATTCATAGCGGCCCCCATATTTTTTATTTTTAATTTTCCTTCTTCAGTCATTTTATCCATTGACCATGCAGGTTCCCATACAATATCTATTTTAACATTATTTACTCCAGGAACTTTTTTAGCAAATCTAGTTGCATCTTCTACTAAAGTTTCATGAAGAGGACAACCTTGTGTAGTCATTGTCATTTTAATATTAACATCATTATTTTCTGCTACATCGATTCCATAAATTAATCCCATTTCTACAATGTTTAGAGGAACTTCAGGATCCATACACTGCTTTAGTGATTCTTCAATTGCTTGAACAGAAACAATACCCATATTGATATCCAGAATTTGAAAAACAATAAAAACTTTCTATTAATTAGCTTCAAATAATTTTGGTATAGATTCCTCATATGGTGCTTTTGCCACACCTTTTTCAGTAATAATTCCAGAAATTAAATTAGGTGGTGTCATATCAAATGCAGGATTTATGATGCTAATATCATCAGGGGCAGTTTTTTTATCACCAATACCTGTAACTTCACTCCCTTTTCGCATTTCAATAATGACATCATCAGCTTTTGTGTCTAAATCAATAGTAGATAATGGTGCTGCCACATAAAATGGGATTCCATGTTGTTTTGCCATAGTTGCTACTTGATAAGTTCCAATTTTGTTAAAGACATGTCCTGTTTTTACTATTCTATCAGCTCCTACTACAACTTTATTCACTAATCCATTTGCCATAGAATAACCAACTGCGGTGTCAGGAATTAAACTAACATCAAAACCATCATGTTTTAGCTCAAAAGCTGTAAGTCTAGAACCTTGTTGAATAGGTCTTGTTTCAGTAGCAATTACTTTTACATTTTTACCACTCTCTCTCACTGCTCTAATAACTCCCAATGCAGTTCCATAAGCAACTGTAGCTAATGCACCTGCATTACAATGGGTCATTATAGTATCATCATTTTCAAAAAGAACAGAACCATTTTTTCCCATAGTTTTATTAATTTCAATATCTTCATCGGCCATTTTTTTGGCTTCTGAAACAACTGATTCTTTAATATTTGTAATAGAATCTCCAGATTTTGCAATATTCATGATTTTTTCTAATCCCCAACCCAAATTAACTGCAGTTGGTCTAGTTGCAAAAAGGATTTTTTTTGCTTTTTCTAAATCTAAAATTAATTGATCTTTAGTAGTTGCACTACTTTGTAATACTGCCAATGCCAATCCAAAAGCACCAGATACGCCAATTGCAGGTGCGCCTCTTACTACTAGAGTCTTAATAGCTTCTGCAACTTGAATATAATCATCATATTCTACAAAAACAAGTTTATTCGGTAATTTTGTTTGATCAATCATCACAACTTTGTTATTTTTCCATTCAATTGTTTTTAATGATGGATGGATTTTTGAATCATTCAAGTAAATTCAGAGAGAAGAATACTATATTTAAAATCAACCGATAAATTTCTTTTAGAATGAAACATTATATCTTGATAAATTATCATTAAATCTGTTTGATTAATATCAAAACTTTGAAAAAAATAGACAAAAATGAAATGTACAAAGTGTACGATAGATGGCCAGAAATTGCTGAAGAATCCTATAATTCGGAATTTAAGGCAATTTCCTACAAAAATATTTCACATATTGTTTTTGCAGGAATGGGAGGTTCTGGAATAATAGGAGATGTATTTTCAGCTATTTTATCAAAAACAAATATTCACGTAACTATAGTAAAAGGATATAATCTTCCAAAGACTGTAGATAAAAATACTTTAGTTGTTGCAACAAGTATTTCTGGAAATACTATAGAAACACTTTCGATCTTAAAATCTGCAAAAAAAACTAAATCAAAAATAATTGGTTTTTCTGGAGGTGGGAAATTAAGGAATTATTGTTTGAGAAATAAAATAGAATATAGACATATCAAAATAGAACATTCGCCAAGAGCATCTTTAACTAAATTTTTATATTCTATGCTAAATATTTTACATTCAATATTACCTGTAAAAAAACAAGATATACTTGAATCAATAAATGATTTGAAAAAAACAAAAGAAATTATTTATTCTGAGAATTTGACTCAGAACAATACAGCATTAAATTTTGCAAAATGGATACATGGAATTCCTATTATATATTATCCTTGGGGATTAGAAGCAGCAGCAATCAGATTTAAAAATTCTTTACAGGAAAATGTCAAGTATCATGCAATTGCTGAAGATCTAGTAGAGGCATGTCATAATGGTATTGTAAGTTGGGAGAGACCATCAATTATCAGACCCATTATAATAGAAGGAAAAGATGATTATATTAAAACAAAGGAAAGAATTAAAATCCTAAAAATATATTTTGAAGAAAATAAAATTGAGTATAAATCGATTTCGTCAATTGATGGAAGTATTTTGACAAAATTGATAAATCTTATCTATATTTTAGATTATTCAACAATTTACCTCTCAGTAAAAATTGGGATTGATCCATCTCCGGTTAAATCAATTGATTTTATTAAAAAAAAAATATAATTTAAATTATTAAAAAATAATTTATTATTTTAATTTATTAATTTCTCAATCATATATTTTAACCCAGATTCAATGTTAATTTTAGGATTAAATTTTAAAACTTTTTTCGCTTTTAAATTGTCAGCCCAAATACATTTTTCATCAGGTATTTCTGAACTATTCTTTATAGTAATTTTTGTATTAGATATCTCTTCTACGATAGAAATCAATTCTTTAATTGAATAACGTTTTCCAGATGAAACATTAAAAATATCAAATACAGAGTTCTTATTATTAATTGAATTTATGATACAATCCACTGCATCATCAATATAGAGCATATCACGTTGTTGTTGTCCTTGATTATAACAAATTGGAACTAGATTTTTATCTTTTGTAGATTTTATAATTTTAGTTAGAAATCCGTTATTTTTATTTGGACCATATATACCTGAAAGACGTAAAATTGTAACATTAATTCCATATGTTTTTGAAAAATATTCATACATTTGTTCAGTGATCATTTTTATGAGTCCATAGAATGTTTTTGGTTTTAGTAAATCATTTTCTTTTGAAGATTGTTTTAAATTTTCACCATATACATTTATTGATGAAATCAAAATTATTTTTTTTATTTTTTTCTCTAAACATGATTGTAATAAATTAATGCCACCAATAATATTCAAATCAATAAAATCTGATTCATTTGTTGTCATTTGTCCCAATAAATTTATTATTATTTCATTTTCTCGAATTTCATTAAAAAATGAATCTTTTTTTAAAATATCACCTTTAAATTTTGTAGCATTAGTTTGAAAATTTGAATTATGAATCATCAATTTTAAAGAATTTTCTTGTTCGATTCTTCGTACTAAAGTTTGTCCAATGAAGCCAGTTCCACCTAAAAGTAAAATGTTAGTCATGATAATTAATTCCAGAATTCATTTTAACTAAAAAAGAAAATATTAAATTTTTATGTAATTTCATTTCTTTGAATATTTTTCTAAGAATAATTTTGAATTATCCACATGTCATTTTTCTCTGTAGAAATTTTTTTCTCTTCTTCAGTAATTAAAATTTCTAGCAATTTTTCACCTTGTCTTGGACCAATAATTTTATGATTTTTGGATATTTTGGATGCTAAATCAGTAATAATGTATAATTTCATTTTGGGAACAAAAATTTCACCTTTACTTACATGTAATAAACATTTAAGAATAAAATTTACTGCTTCATTCATGTGAAAGAAATATCTTTTCATTTTAATGTCTGTAATTGTTAATGGTTGTTTATTTTCAATTTGTTCATTCCAAACTTCAAAAACATTTCCTCTAGTTTCAATAATATTTCCCAATCTTACTGTTGCAAATTTTGTTGTATGTATATGAGGTCCAGCCCAGTTTGTTAGTCTTTCACCCAATTGTTTAGTTGCACCATATAAAGTAGAAGGTTCAGCCACTTTATCCGTACTAATATTGACAAAAATTTTTGGTTTATTTTTGATAATTGATTTTATAAGATTGATAGTACCATTTACATTGACATCAATTGTTTCAATTGGATTGTATTCAGTAATTTCAATATTTTTTAATGCTGCTGTATGAATAATAATATCAGTTCCTATAACTGCTAGATCCATTCTATCTTTATCAAGAATATCTCCAAAAAGAGGTTCTAATCTGGGATCATCTAATGAATGATTGAGTTTGAATAAAGCATGCTCATTAATATCAAAAACTCGAACCGATTTAACTGGATAATCAAGTAAAGTTTTTGTTAATGATGATCCAATACTTCCAGCACCACCAGTAATTAAAATAACTTTATTTTTTAATAATTTTTTAATTTTGGATTCAGTGATATTCTCTTTTTTCAAACCTATAAACCTCAAATTATATCAGTTTAATACTTTTTCATAAATATAGTAAATTAATTACAAATTTATAGATATTTTTACTAATAGTATATTTGTTAGATCATTTATTATATTGACATAATTTCAAGGCAATTAAATGGAATATAATCATAATAATAAAATTATCATAAATGATGTAGAAATAGGAAGTGGGAAACCATGTTATGTGATTGCTGAAATAGGAATTAATCATAATGGGAAAATTTCAATAGCAAAAAAATTGATTGATGAAGCAGTAAAAAGTGGTGCAAATGCAGTAAAATTTCAAAAAAGAGATTTGAAAAGTATCTATAAAAAAGACATTTTAGAAAATCCAAATTTAGATAGTCAAGGTGTAGAAATTTTAATTGGTGTTTTAAAAGAAGTTGAATTAAAAGAAGAAGATTATAAAGAAATTATAAATTACTGTAAAGAAAAAGAAATTACTTTTTTGTGTACACCATGGGATAAAATCAGTTTAGATTTTCTTGAAAAATTTAATGTTCCAGCTTACAAAATTGCTTCAGCAGATATGACAAATTTTCCTTTAATTAAAGATGTAGTAAATACAAAAAAACCAATTATAATTTCAACAGGAATGTCTACTTTAGAAGAGATTGAAAAAACTGTAGATTTTGTAAAAAATCTTAATTCCCAATTTGTGTTACTTCACTGTAACAGTACTTATCCATCACATATGGACATGCTAAATCTCAAAATGATTCCATTTCTTAGAGAAAAATTTGATATTCCAATCGGTTATAGTGGTCATGAAATTACAATATTACCATCTTTAACTGCTGCAAATTTTGGAGCAGTGATTATTGAAAGACACATTACATTAGATAAAAAAATGGAAGGATTAGATCATGCTGCATCATTGGAACCAGATGAATTTAAGCAACTAGTAAAAAATATCAGAGAATCGGAAACTGCAAGTGGGAAACCAATAAAGAAAATTACTAGAGGGGAAATTCTACAAAGAGAAGTATTAGGAAAAAGCTTAGTGTGTTCCAAGACAATTGAACTCGGTGAAGAGTTTTCAGAAAATAATATTGAAGTTAAAGGTCCTTCAAAAGGTTTATCACCACAATATTATTATGAGATTTTAAATAAAAAATCTAAAAGAAAAATAGAAAAAGGAGATTATATTTTGGATTCTGATTTAGATTGATTTTAGGAATGAAAGTTAGAAAGCATGATCTTAATGACATGTTAAAATTCAATCCAAAAGTACTTGAATTTCATTTTTCTGATAGTGATCTTCAATTAAAATTAGAAGGAAAATTTTCTCAAAAATTAATTGTTCATTGTTATGAATATTTTGAAAGGAAATTATTAGATATAGTTAGTTTTGGAGAAACAAATCAAATTCATTCACAAGAAAAAACTATTGAATTGATTCAAAAGGCAATTGATAAAACAAAAGAAGTTAATGAACAATTTAGTGGAACACCATCATTAATTGTTCATCCAGGTGGATACTCATTAAATGAATTACCTTCATCAGATATTCAAAAAATGAAAGACAGTGTTATAGATGCAGTAAATCAACTTGATTTTAATGGTGTGAATTTTCTTTTGGAGAATATGCCTCCATATGCATGGTTTTTTGGAGGTAGATGGCATAGTAATTGTTTTTTATCCTCATCAGATATGGTAGAATATTGTAAAGAAACAGGTTTGAAAGTTTGTTATGATTTATGTCATTCATATCTATATTGTAATAAAAATAAAATTTCAGTCAAAGACGAATTAGAAAAAATAGAATCATTTGTAGATCATTTTCATTTGTCTGATGCTGAAGATGTAGATGGGGAAGGATTACAATTTGGTGAAGGAGATTTACCTTTTGAACAAATCATTCCAATTTTAAATAAATATCCTAACAAAAGTTTTGCAATTGAAGTATGGAAAGGTCATGAGCAAGGTGGAAAAGGATTCGGAGAATTTTTAGATAAGATAAAGAAAGAAGGGTTGAACATACAATGACGAATGCATTAATTTTTGGTCTTACAGGTCAAGATGGAGCTTATCTAAGTGAATTTTTACTTAAAAAAGGATATAATATCTATGGAACATTTAGACGAACTAGTCACAAATGTTTTGAAAGATTGGAGGAGATGAGTACGTTTGATGATGTAAATAGAATTAAAGCAGATTTAGCAGATCCATCATCAATTCAATCTGCAATTAAACAATCTCAACCTGATGAAGTTTATAATTTAGCAGCACAATCTTTTGTAGGAGCTTCATTTGAACAACCAATTTTGACTTCAGATGTTACGGGTTTGGGAACATTAAGAGTTCTAGATGCAGTAAAAGAAAATGCACCTGATGCAAAATTCTATCAAGCATCTTCAAGCGAAATGTATGGGAATTATCCAGGAGCCCATGACGAAAATACATCTTTTAGACCTAGAAGTCCATATGGAGTTGCAAAAGTGTTTGCTCATCATATGACTAATCATTATCGTGAAGCATACAATCTATTTGCATGTTGTGGTATTCTCTTCAATCATGAATCACCATTACGTGGAATTGAATTTGTCACTAGAAGAATAACATACAATTTAGCAAGAATTAAATCTGGAGAAATTTCAAAATTTACTTTAGGCAATATCAAAGCTAAGAGAGATTGGGGATTTGCGGGAGATTATGTTGAAGCCATGTGGTTCATGTTACAACAAAAAGATCCAGATAATTTTGTAATTGCTACTGGTGAATCTCATTCAGTTGAAGAATTTTTGGCATTAGCAACTGAATATTCAGGATTAGGTGATTGGCATGATTTGGTAGAAATTGATAAATTAAATATGAGACCAACTGATATTGATGATTTAATTGGGAATGCAAATAAAGCAAATTCTAAATTAAATTGGAAGCCAAAAACTAGTTTTAAGAATCTTGTAAAAATAATGATGGATCATGATATGGAATATTTTAAAATAAAAAATTAAACTATAAATTAATGATTAAGGAATTGATTCAAAAAAAAACTATACTTTCTTAATTTTTTGATTTGCTAGTTTTAAATCAAATTTATTATCAATATCAATTGATAATTCTTTAGGCATTTCAAAAAATCCTATTTTTCCAGAGATCCGACATTTAGATTTTTTAAAAGTTAGATTTTTTGTAATATAGATTGCTCCATTTTCAATAAATTGATAATCAAGTTTTTGTCTATTGGGTCTCTTTTTAGGATTATAATTTATAGGAATTGCCATATTATTCTTAATTCTCCAAATAAAATTATGAGAATAATATCCACTTATCATAGAATCAAAATTGGAATGTAAAAAATAGTTTATTGCGGTGTCGATATGTTTTGTAGTTCTTAACGGAGACGTATTTTGAAGAAGAATAATTATTTCAGGATGGTAGTTTTCCTTAATTTTAAGATAGTTCATACAGAATTCCATTACAGGTTCTATGTGTGACGAATCAGTTGCTAATTTTTTTGGTCTTTTAATAATTTCTGCACCTAATTTTTCTGCTCTTCTTAAAATTTTGGGATGATCAGAAGAAACAATTGTTCTAGTAATAAATTTAGATTTTAATGATGCACATACAGAATAATCAAGTAATGGTTTTCCATTTAATAATTTTAGATTCTTCATTGGAATACCTTTTGAGCCACCTCTAGCAGGAATGATAGATAAAATTTCCATATCTAAAATTTAGATATATCATGAATATCAACTTGACTAAAAATTAATAAATTAAAAAAATTATTTTTAAACTAGTTTTTAATGCAATAAAGATCTGTAATATGAGGATAATCCCTTAAAAATCTACTAGCTAAAAAATGCCTATTAAATGAAAATTATTAGAATAAACCTTTTGCAGCATCAGCAATATCATCTTCAATTTTAGCATTTGAATCAGACCAATATGTTTTAATGAATTCTTCTCTTAGTTCAGAACGAAGTGTATCATTTGTTTCAGCTTTTTCGATTTCAGGCCATCGATTTTTTGGGAATTTAATATACATTGCAAAAACATCTCTCAATTGTGTTATACCTTTCTTACTCCATTGAGGCATAGTTAAGAGACTTTCTCCTGAATTGCTAACGGCACAGATGGTTTTATTGTCTAAATAACCTTTTTCAACACATACAGAATGAAGTTCTGTTCCATGAAATGGGACAAATATTGAACAACTTGTATTATCAGAATTAAAACGTCGGTTTAATTCAATAGTATCAAATGCTAATTCTCTTGTTTCATCAGGAAACCCAATAATATTATTTACACTAAATGTAATATTCAGATTTTCAACGATTTTTATTTTCTTTACAGCATCTTCATTTGAATAATCACGTTTAACTACATCTCTACGAAATTGTTCATTTCCATGTTCCATACCAAATGTGACACGATCTAAACCTACATCTTTTAATTTTCTAAATTTTTCTTCATCAATTGTCTCAATTCTTGTTTGACACCAAAAAGGAAGTTTGATTTCGGAATACATATCACAAAATTCATTAAATTCCTTTTCATTCCAAGCCAAAAAAGTATCTGCCCAGAAATAGATGTATTCTACATTATGTTTTTGAATGTGATGTTCAATTTCTTCTTTAACAAGATTCATAGATTTTTTTCTAAAAAATGACATTCCTTTTAAGAAATCACCATCTCCATAAAGTCGATTTTGTCCTGGAGAATTACAAAAAGCGCAAGTATAAGGACATCCACGATGAGTTTCTACTGGAAGCAATCTACGAATTTTTCCTCCCATTGGACGGTAAAATCTTTCTTCACCAAATAATCCCACATCAGTTATTGATGGTAACTTATCAATGTCAACAGGGCGAGAAATACTATTTTTTATGATGGAACCATCTTTTTGTTTACTCCAAAGATTTGTAATATTTGAATAATCATCATTGTTAGAAATTGAGTTGGCTAAATCAATAATGGTATTTTCTCCTTCACCAACACACAACATATCAACATTTTCATAACTCATTACAAGTTCTGGTGCAAATGTTGGAAAAACACCACCAAATAGATTTTTGATTCCTAAATGTCTGGTTTGATCAATTATTTGCATAGCACGTAAAAAAGTAGTTTCTGTACAAGAAACTGCAATTAAATTTGGTTGAAAATCATTTACTACAGAAACAAAATCATTTACTGCAGAACGAGTAGTTTTCTTAAAATGTAATTCATCATCATCTATATCTAAAACAGGTCTATTAGCCAAAGCTTTAGCTGTAATTTCATCAGAATCTTCAATTGTTAATTCATCATCAAATTTGTAAAATGTGGTATCAAAAAGAGCAGTTTGATGACCCTCATTTTTTAAAACTTGTGATAATGTTGCAATTGATGGAGGAACTGTACTCATACCACGTTCATTTGGATATAAAAATAAGATTCGTGCTGCAGAAGAACCAGTTTTTCTAATAACTTTAGATGTAAGAAAAGGATTAGATTTCTCTATTTCTATTAGATCATTATCAACAATTTTTAATGTAGTCTCAGTAGCCATAATAAATAAAAATTCAATTATTATTTATTCCTTCTTGAAATTTATTGGATAAAATAAAAATATTGAAATTAATTGAACTAGGTTTAAAATATTTTTAAATTATTAAAATGATCCTTTATGATTCATCTTTTTAATATGCTCATGAGATATGAGTTGAAATGTTTGTTTATTTTGCTCAAGGAATTCTTCCATTTTAGAAATTGAAATTTGTATATCTGACAAAATTCCACCAGTAAAAAAATATTCATCTCTTTGATTTTCAAATCCAAGCATATCAAAATTAAATGAATTTTGTTCAATTAATTCAATATATTTATCAAGATATTCAGAAGAAATTGGTTCATTGATGCATGAAATTATCAATTTAGATAGTTCTTCAATTTTATTCAATTTATGAATAGATGGAATTAAAGAATATGGGACATCTCCAAGAGTAATAGATGGTTTTTGATAAAACGCAGCATCAAGTGCAGGTGTACCCCTTATTGTAAAAACGAGTGAACAGTTTTGATATAATTTTTCTGATGAGTATGAAGGATGGATGAAATGAACATTTGGAATATCCAAGATTTCTTTATAATCAGAAATTTTTCTCCAACCACGAATAATTTCTGCAGGATGTTCTTTAACATATAATGTATAATCTATAGGTAATGATTTTGCAACATGGCGTATTACCTCAATTTGGTTTGTATAAAATGGGGCATAGTGAAGAAGATTAAATTCTTCGTCTACTGCTAATGGAAAATATACAAATTTTTTATTTAAATTAATTTTTTTTTGTAAATTATTTTCAATAAATGAATATCGAAATTTTCTTTTAATTAAAAAATTTACAGTGTCTAAAATTACCTTTGATTTATTTCGACCAAAATAGGCATAATGTGTTTTTATGTTATTGGAATCTGAATTTAAGATATAATCAAATAATGCTTTTACTTTATCAGAAATTGTATTTCCTCTTCCAGAAATATAATTATTTACGTTTTTAGTATAATTAAGTGATTCACGATATTTTCTTAATTCTTCAAATGTTCTATTTTTACTTGAAATGTTACTTAGTGAACTAGGTAAATCCATAGTATGGCCATTAGAAGCGATAACACATTTACCTCCAATTCTTGGAATATACATACCTAAAACTTTGATATCTTTTTTTTGACATAAATCATAAAGTAATTTTGAATGATGTAATGGTGGATCATATGTTAGAAAATAATCAGGTTTGATTTCATCTAAGATTTTTTCAAATAATTTACATTCTTGTTCTAATATTGATAAAATTTCATCCGTCTTAAATTTGTAAAATCTATTAAATCTATAAAATAATCTTTCATTAATTGCTATTTTCCAGAGATTTATATCATATTTTTTTTCAAAGTTTGAGAGATAATCAATATCTATTTTTTTAGATGGTAAATTAATATGATCATGATAAAACCAAGATTTTTGAAAATCTACGATTTTTTGTTCTTGAAAAAACTTTTTTGGATTATTTGGTACGTCTATTATTGCAAAAAAATCACTTTCAATTTCTTTTTGTAATTGATTTGCAATACCAAAATGTAGAAAAAACATATTTACCCAAAACAATATTTTTGGTTTTGGATTTTTGGAACTAGAATTCATTTTTGATTAGTATTATTGATAAAAATTGAGTCCCAATAAACATATCCGATATTTTTGATTAGATATTTAAATTAATTTTTAGCCATAATCTTAATTAGAATTTTAATAAAACATCAAAATAGAGATTAAACAAGAATTATGGTTAAGGGCTTACTAAAAATAGGATTTACAGATATTATTGGAACAGCAATTTCAGCAATCTTCTGGTTTTTTTTGGCTACGATTATCGAACCAAATGAATTTGGGGAAATATTTTATTTTATTGGGATAGCAGGAATTGCATCATATATTTCACTAATTGGAACACAAAATACTATTGTAGTATATGTAGCAAAAAAAATTAAAATTCAACCCACTCTTTATTTGCTTTCATTTATCGTAGGTGGAATTTCCTCATTGATCATAATTATGATTTTTTATCGTGTAGATGTTAGTTTGATTCTTCTTGGATATATTATCAATACTTTGGCATTAGGTGATTTACTTGGAAAAAAACTCTACAATAGTTATTCAAAATATTTTTTAACACAAAAAATTCTTACGTTAGTTTTGGGTTTTGGATTTTATTATTTATTTGATGTACAAGGTATTATTTTTGCATTAGCAATCAGTTACAGTGCATATACAATTAGAGTATTCAAAGGTTTTAGAGAATCAAAAATTAATTTTTCATTATTAAAACCACGTTTTGGTTTTATAGCAAATAATTACATCATGGTATTATCACAAGGCTCAAAAACACAAATAGATAAATTAATCATAGCACCGTTACTAGGGTTTTCACTTTTAGGAAATTATGCATTAGCATTACAAGTAGTAGGAGTAATGTATATTTTTACTACAATTTTATTCAAATATACTTTATCGCAGGATGCAACAGGTAATCCGAATTACAAATTAAAAAAATATATTTTATTATTATCAGTAGGCATAGGAATAAGTGGTTATATTTTTTCACCAGTGGTAATTCCTGAATTTTTCCCAAAGTATTCAGAAGCTGTTGAAGCAATACAAATTATGGGCTTTAGTGTTGTTCCAGCAACAATAAGTACTATTTATACATCAAAATTTTTAGGATTAGAAAAAAGTAGATTTGTTTTAGTCAGTAAATTAGCATCATTAATCACTATTATTGTAGGAATGATTATCTTAGGCTCTAATATGGGAATAACCGGATTAGCTATTGCTTTTGTTCTTGCTACGTCTATAGAAGCGATAATTTTTGTTTTAATAAATATAAAACTGGATAAGAGGTAAGATATGTTCAACGTATATTCAGAGAATCAAGGCAATAAAAAAACAAAGGACAATAAAATTTTAAAATTAATTAAAAATCCATTTTTTTCCCTGTTTGTAATTGGATTAATTGGTTTAACAATTAGATTTTATTATTTTCCATTTGATTTACCAATAATTCATGATAGTATAGATTATTTTTCATATGCTATGGTTGTCAGTCAACAAGGTCAATTACCTAACGGATGGGGTTTGACAAATAATGGTTGGCCAGTTTTTCTTTCATTATTCTTTTCAATTTTTAATTCAGAAAATTTCATAGAATTTACTTATTTACAACGTTTTTTGACAATTATTATTTCTGTTTTAACAATTATTCCAGTTTATCTTTTATGTAATAGATTTGTTGATAAAAAATTTGCAATCATTGGTTCTGCTTTTTTTGCTTTTGATCCCAGAATTATCATAAATTCATTATTAGGAATTTCAGAACCAACATACATTTTACTGGGAACTTTTTCATTATTTTTATTTCTAAGTAAACGTTATACAATAATTCTAATCTCATTTTTTACATTAGGATTATTCAGTATTATTAGATATGAAGGATTTTTAATTCTAATTCCATTTTTAATAATATTCTTATTTAGATTTAGAAGAGACAAAAAAGTCATTCAAAAAATATTGTTGTTGATTGGAATATTCTTTCTAACAATTTTCCCTATGGCATATGCAACATATGAGGCTACAGGAAATGATGGAATCATTAGTCCCATATTTGGAGGCGGAATTCATTATATTTCGAATCACATCATAGAAGGGGTTCCAGATACAGATGATCCAATTTATGGGGAAAATTCTCAACAAAATAGATTATTATTATTTATCAGTCTAGGATTAATCAACACGATCAAATTTTTAGGTTGGGTATTAATTCCAATATTTGTATTATTTGTTCCAGTTGGATTATTTTTGTTTCTTAAAAAAAGAGATTATAAAACATATGTAGTAATAATATTTGGAATAACTTTTTTGATTCCAGCATTTTATTTGTATGGAAGAGGAATTGAAGAAACTCGATATTTATACATAATATTTCCAATTTTATGTATAATGTCAACATTTACAATTAAAAGAATTTGTGAGAAGTTTCAAAAAAAGAATTTAATCATAGTGCTAATAATTTTTGGGATAATATTATCATCAATAATTTTTCTAGATTATAAAAAAATTGATGTTGAACATGAAAGAGAAGCTTATTTAATTGCAAAAGATATTGTAAAAATTTCAGATGTAATTAATCATTATGTCACAGGAAGTAAATACATTCACATTGCAGAAATAGCAAATAATTGGCCCATTATACCATTACCAAAAGATACTAATTATAATCAATCATTTGAAATAAAAAAAATTTCTCCAGATGGTTTTTTAACATTGGCTGAATATATTGAAGATTCTAAAGATAAAGGTTTGACACATATAATTACTGATGGGAAACAAGAATTAAAATTTCTTAATGATGTATTTTATAATGAAGATAAATTTCCATATCTAACTATAAAATATGATTCTCAAGAACATGGTTTTCAATATCATGTAAAAGTTTTCAAAATTAATTATGATAAATTCAATATTATTGAATAGGATGAAAAAATAACTATAAATTAATTTTTTCAGAAATCACCATGCCTATAGCATATTCATTTTCATGACTAATAGAACCTAAAACTTTGTATTTTTTATTCCAGTTTTTTCCCAGTTTTATTTTTAGTTTAGATTTAATATGATAAGTTTCAATATCAAGAAACGATATTGGTTCTTTGATTGATTTTCTAAGAGATTCTTTGATTGCAAATTTTCCTGCAAAATGTTCTGCAGATTTTTTAAATTTTAAGCAGTATTTTATTTCAGAAGGAAGAAATACCTTCTTGTAAAAATCAGGTTTTTTTGAATAACTCATCTTTTCAAATTTTTTTATATAAACAAGATCAATACCTATTCCAAAATTTTCAATCATGTAATTAAAATTATAAGGTTTTATTCTCGTACAATAACTTTTGCGATTCCATCAACAAGACATTTTCCAGTTTGGTTATGAATGGTAGTTTTAATAGTAATTATTTTCATATTAGACTTTTTTTCTGTTATTTGCCCTTCAATGATTAAATCATCACCAACAAAACAAGGATTTCTAAAATTTAGTGTTTGAGAAAAATATAGTGAATTTTTACCAGGTAAATGCATTCCAACTAATCTTGAAAAAAATGATGCTAAAAGCATCCCATGACAAACTCTTTTTCCAAATTTTGTATATGATGCATATTCCTCATTCATATGTAAAGGATTAAAATCTCCACTAATTTTTGCAAAATTATCAATTATTGAAATATCTATTTTTTGAGAAAATGATATTCTTTGACCTACCAATAAATCGACAAACAAATTTTCAGAAGGAATTTCAGTCATTTAGAATGATTCCATGAACTTTAAGATGTTTTTTAATATCTGAAACATTTTTTGTTTCTGTAACTTCATCAAGAGTAAATTCAGTTTTAAATTCAGTTTCCAATTCATCTAATAAAATATATGAATTAAAAGAATCCCAGCTGGGAATTGTTTCTGGACTCGAATTATCATTTATTTCGGAAATAAGAACATCCATTACTCGTGCAATAATTCCATAGAGTTTTTCTGACATTATTTTTCTACAACTCTTATGAAATCTGGATTTGAAAATTTTTCATTTAAAGAGATTTCCCAAAAATTTCCTTCTTTTTTAAAACCACAATCAGGTAAAAAATTTTCAATTGGTTTATTTTTTTGTGTAGGAATAAATTCTGCTTTAATTTTATCAATATTTTTTTCTTTAGCTTTTCTAATTATATAAGCAAGTATACTTTTTTCTATTTCACGTCCCATGATTCTACAACTTAAAAGAAAAGTATCAAGTGTCCATTCTTTTATATCATCTTTATGTACAATAAATACACCTGTAATTCCATTATCACCAAATTTATCTTCAACTTGTACACATCCTATTAACACATTTTCATCTTTTGAAAATTTTTGAATGTCTTCTAATTGATACCTTTTTGTAGTTAAATTAAATTGATTAGTTTTCATAATCAATTGAGAAATTCGAGGAATAGTGAAATTGTCAGCTTCTTGTATTGTTACTTGTAAATTCATATTTTTTAGGAAATCTTGAAGACTTGTTGTTGATTTTTCAAAATCTTTTCTTTCTTGTTGTTGAGAATACATTAATCCTCTTTTTTTATCTTCATCAGTAATTTTTAAAACATTAAAATCATTTAGATCTTCTAATGATTTTACATATTTTGAAGGATCTTTAGGAAGATCAATAGTTAAAACTTGAGGTAAACTAGATTTCATAAATTCTCTATTTAAAGGATCATCATCAACAAATACAAAATTTTCAAGACCAAAATTCAATTCTTCAGAAATTTCTTGTAAATTAGAAACTTTATCATTCCAATTAATTTTCATACATGCAAAATGTTCTTTCCTAAGTACCATATCTGGGTGTTCCTCAATCACTTTTAGTGCATCATCGAAGTTATTCTTACTATTAATAGCAAGAAGAATGCCGCGATTGTATAATCCTAATAGATGTTTTTGAAATTCAACAAAGGCATTTCCAGGTGGGCCAGAACCTAATTTGATTCCATCAAAACCATCTTCTCCAACTATTCCTCCCCATAATGTATTATCAAGATCTAACACTATACATCTTTTAGATAATCCTAAAATTGCAATTACATATCCCATTAAATCATTTGTCAAATAAGGAATAAAGTCAAGTGCAATTTTTATATCACCAAAAAGAAATTGTTTTGGATCAAACACATTATTTTCTCCATATCTAGTTACAAATCCATTCATATCAAATAAGTATACAGAATCTAAATTAGAAATATAACTTTGTAAATTTTCATTTAATTTAATAATCATTTTTTGAAGACCAAATTTTGATTTAGTTTCACAAATCCCATAATTAGATTTTGAAGGAATAGTGAAATTAGAGACTATAAATTTTGATTTTGAATTATTTGAAAATAATTTAATGAGAGTTTGAATTTCTTCAAATTTTTTTTCAATGAAATGTTTTCGTTGTTTTTCATCAAATGAATATGGAGAATACCATAAATCACCCAATATACTTCTTGTATCCAAAATTAGAAATACAATATCAGGATTAAATTGATAAAGTGAGCTTTCAGTATTTAATATTTCTTGATTATATTGGTTATAATTACCCAAGTAAGTAGTACATTGAATATTTTTTTCAGTACATTTAACCTTAAATGTTTCTTTCATTCCATTTAGAGTAAAATTACTTAAAATGCCTATTCGTATTTTTTTTTCAAAATCATTTTTTTCTGTTTTAGATTTTGATAAATAATAAGATAGTTTTTCTTCAGTAGACATGATAGAATATTTCAATTTTTAGTATTTGTTGTTTATGATTGAGTAATAAGTGATTTTTATCAGAAAAGTTTAGATTTAAAATTAAGCTAAATTAGTAATAGTATATGGAAGATAAAGATCCTATTTCAGTCAATGAAAGAGAGTTAATGGAATATTATGGGTATAAAGGAACTTTTGGAAATTTCAAACTAAAAATGAAATTTCTTCGCACATGGATATTACATTCTCTTGCATATTCTTGTCCACATTCAGAAACTATATCCAAGATTCAAAGATTAAGAGGGGTCAAAATTGGTAAAAATTGTCATTTTTCATCATATGTTCAATTAGATTTAATCTATCCACAATTAGTTAGTATTGGAGACAACGTAACTTTTGGTTCCAATGTTATGGTTTTTGCACACAACAATCCTGCTGCAAATTTATTTTTAAAAAATGGTGAATTTCCTAGAAAAGTTGCAGAAGTAAATATCAAATCTGGGGCAGTATTATTTCCAGGTTCAATAGTAACAGCAGGGGTTACAATTGGAGAAAATAGTATAATATCAGTAGGTAGTGTAGTAACAAAAGATGTACCAGATTATTGTGTTGTAGTAGGTAATCCTGGACGAGTAATTAAAAAAATTGATCATTAATTTTTAGAAAAAATCTATTTTGGATTCAATTTTTCCTCAACAATATTTCTATATTTTGTAAAGTTTGTTGCTTCATATTCTTCAAAATATTCAAAAAATAAAGAATCTTCTAAAGCAATTAACAAATGGGCATGGTTTGATGGTACATCAAGAATGAATGGTGCTTCAATTGTTAAAATTTTTTCGTTATGTGTATGAATATTTTCTTCCAAATATTTTATTTTTCCTTTTATAATAAAATGACTTGTAGAGGTTTTATGAAAATGACCACCTCTTGCAAAATTTTTTTTAATTTCAATGAGATTTATTTTTTTATTGTGATATGATAAAAATAAAATTTTTCCTCTGATATCATCAATTTCTTTTTCAAAAACTAATTCCACAATTAATCATTAACTAAGTTTATTAACATATTCATAAGATTTTCTAATAATCTATGATCAAAAATAAAAAAATTTTAGTTACAGGCGGTGCCGGAATGATAGGCAGTAATATTGTAAAGAAACTATCAGTAAAAGGTGCAGAAATTACAGTACTTGATAATTTATCAGCGTATCCATTTGATTACTTACATGAATATGGTGTGAAACATATCAAAAATGTAAATTTTGTAAACGTGAATGTGACAAATAAAAAAATTGTTGATAAATTAATTAAAAATATGGATATTGTTATTCATGCTGCAGCATTAGCAGATGTAGGTGCTTGTGTTAGAAATCCTGTTTTAGAACATAAGATGAATGTGTCTTCAACAAGTAATATTTTAGCTGCATGTAAAAATCATAATCTTGAAAAATTCATTTTTATCTCATCAGCTGCAGTATATGGAATTGGAAAAGGCAAGGTTTTCAAAGAAGATCAACCATGTTTTCCAATTTCAAATTATGCACTTTCAAAATTTTGGGGAGAACAACAATCTAGATTATATTATGAACTGTATGGATTACCTACAACATCTCTTAGATTTTTTAGTGTTTATGGTTCTCCTCAAGTACCTAAAAAAGGAAGTCATAGTTGGTGTGTTGCTATTTTTGGAATGTTGGCAAAAAAACAAAAGCCAATAACAGTATTTGGAGATGGGAATCAAATAAGAGACTTTACACATGTAAAAGATATTGCAGAAGCTGTAGTTTTATCGACAGATAAAAAATCAACTAATGGAAAATTTTTAAATGTTGGAACAGGAAAACCTACTACAATTAATACCATTGTTAAAAAAACATTTGGAAGAATAAAAAAAGTTCCTGTAGAGTACAAACCATATCCACCAGGAGATCCATTAGGTGGATATGCAGATATTACTTTGATGGAAAAATTATTAGGTTGGAAACCAAAATATACTTTAGATAAAGGAATGGATGAATATTTTGAATGGTTAAACGAACATGAACATTTGGTTCCTAAATGGATGTAATTTTTAAATAATTAAAAGAAAATTAATTTTTGTTAATAACTTTTTTCATTAAATCAACTAATGACTCAACTGCTTTATCATTATTCATTTCTTCCATTACAAATTTTCTTCCTGAATTAGCAATTTTTTCCCATTTTGGATTATCAGGTTCAGAAATGAATTCTTCAAATTTATCACGATAATTATATTCATTGATAAAAACTGCATTTTTTTCATCTTGAAAACCAACATATTCACATTTATTTTTTTTAGTTACTTCTAAAAATGACACACAACCTGCTGCAGGAATTTCCAACATTTTCACAACAAATGTTAAAGTTGAGCATGCAATAGAAGTTCTATACTTTTGTAAAAGATCTGAATACTTATCATTTACAAACTTGTGTTGTAATGTAGAAGTATAATCAACATAAGAAAGAGTATTACATTTTGTTCGTAATCTATATACATCAAGAGCGTTGAATTCTGGATTTCTAATTTTATTGATGATTTTTGAGAGAAATTTTGTATTTCCAACCCCTCCAGAATTCAAAATTTTATTTTTTATTCTTGATTCAAATGGTATAATTTTTTCATATAAAGATGACTCTAAACCAAAAATTATTGTTTTAAATTTGAAATGTTTAGGATAATAGTGCTGAAAAAATTCTTTTGACCAAAAATGAAAATAGTGATCAATTTTGAATTTTTCATGATTTTTTATAGAATTTTTTGCATCAGCTGGATCACCAACTCTTGCAATGATAGGAATATTTAATTTTTCAACATCTAAAAGTTCGTCAGGATTTCCATAATCAGCATTACTCCAAAGTAAAAGTATGTCAAATTTATTTTCTAAAATTGATGTATCAAAACTTGATTCAACTGGAAAATATGTTACATGTATGTCAGGATTTCTTTTAAGAGCAGTAACAAAAAAATGATAATAAGTATTATCATAAAAATTCCCAGTCATAAAATCATTTGAACTTTTAAAAGGCAAAGCTACATTAATAACTTCATTCATTTTTTTTAAAAAAAAATAATTCTAATAAAAATTTTATTATTCAAGAATTCAAATAACTAAACATTTTCTTTTAAAATTGTATTACAAAATAATGTTTGTACCTTCTCCAAGCATAAAGATTTTTTCATCTTGTTTAATTAGTTGTTCAGAAATTTTAGAATTTGGTGCAATTATACTATGTTTAATTTTAATTTTACAATTTATTATACAATCATTCATTATAATAGAATTTTTTACATGACATTGAGATAAAGTGGTATTATTCCCAATACTAGTATTTGAATCAACAATAGCACCATCAGAAATTATACAATTGTTTCCAATAATTACAGGTCCATTTATTTTTGAGCCACTTTTAATTATTGTATTTTCTCCGATCATTACATTTCCTTCAATTGTAATGTTATCTTCTTTATTTCCATAAAAATAGGATTTCATATTTTCAAGAATTGTTTTATTTGCTTGAAGAATATCATCTGGAGTACCAGTATCTTTCCAAAAATCTGTTATCATGTAATAATTTACTTTTTCATCAATATCCAATAACATTTGTAATGCATCAACAATTTCTAGTTCATTTCTCCATGATGGTTCGAGTCTGTCTATAAGATTGAATATTAATGGAGTTAAAAAATAAATTCCAGTAACAGCCAGATTTGTTGCAGGATTTTTAGGTTTTTCAGTTAATTTAATTATTTTTTCATTTTTTATTTCTGCAATTCCAAATTGTGATGGATTATCCACTTCGCATAATAAAATAGAAGCAGCATAATTTGAATTTGTAAAATCATCTACATATTCATCAATGTTTTTTTGAATAATATTATCTCCTAAAAATACGACAAATTTTTCTTTACCTACAAAGTCTTTACAAAGTCTAATTGCATGTGCTATTCCTCTAGGATAATCTTGTAATATGTAAGATAATTTTACACCAAAATTTGTTCCATCACCATAATATTCTTTAACTTTGTTTGAGCCAATTCCTCCAATGATTATTGCAATGTCAATGATTCCAGCATCTCTTAAAGAGTTTAAACAGTATTCAGACATAGGCCTATTTGCTATGGGGAGTAGTTGTTTTGGACCAGTATGAGTTAAAGGACGTAATCTAGTTCCATGACCACCATGTAGAATTATTCCTTTCATTTTGTTATAATTATTTTATCCATAATTAAATTCATCTTCTTTTCTAAATAATACAATCTTAATTATTCCAATTTAATGTCCATGGTTGTGGATGAAGTGTTTTCTCATTTACTAATGGTGTCCACCATTGTTCATTATCGATATACCAATTTACGGTTTCACGTAAAGCATTATCAAAATCATATTGTGGTTCCCAATGAATTTCATCTTTAATTTTTGATGCATTGATAGAATAATGTTTATCATGACCAGGTCTATCAGGTACAAATTCAATTAAATCAACAGATTTATTCATTAATTTAAGAATTTTTTCTACAATTTCTTTATTTGAAATTTCATTCCACGATGTAATATTATAAATTTCACCAGATTTTCCTTTTGAAATAAGAGTATCAACCGCTTCTACATGATCAAGCACATAAATCCAGCTTCTAATTTGATTTCCATCCCCATAAAGAGGGATTTTAAGATTTTTTAATGCACGAATAATTGTTTTTGGAACAAGTTTTTCTGGGAATTGATTTGGGCCAAAATTATTTGTGCACCTAGTAATAATACAATCAATGCCATAAGTTCTTCTATAAGATCCAACAAGTAAGTCAGCAGCAGCTTTAGTAGCAGAATAAGGATTACTTGGCTTCAATAAATCATTTTCATTAAAAGATTCTTTATTTTCTAAATCACCATATATTTCGTCAGTGGATATATGAATAAACAACTTGTCATTTTTTCGTGAAGATTCTAAAAGAGAATATGTACCCAAAATGTTTGTTTCAATGAATGGTTTTGGATTTGCAATACTTCGATCTACATGTGTTTCAGCTGCAAAATTAACAATGACATCAACATCTTTAGAAATTTTTTCTATCTTATCAAAATTTTGCATATCTTCTTTAATGAAAGAATAATTTTCATGATTAATTTCAGATAAATTAAGTTTATTTGAACCAATTGTTAGATTATCGATATTCATAATTGTATCTTGTGGGAAATTTTTCATATGATTTTTGATAAATGTACTTCCAATGAATCCATACCCACCACATACTAAAAGTTTCATTATTTATTCACATCATTCCAATCAAAAGGTTTTTTCGTTCTTGGATCAATTATAGATGGATCATCCCAAGGAATTCTTTCTTCATCAGGATCTTCATAATTATATAGATTGTTAAGAAAATATACAGTGTAAGATGATTCATTTCCAATAGTTTTTGTTCCATGCCAAAAATTACCGGGTACTTTGACAATTTGTAATTTTTTTTCACTTGAAATAATTTCAACTAATTTTCCAAAAGTTTCAGATTTTTTATCATTATCATAAATACAAATTTTTACAGTACCTTTTAAAACTGTAAAAAAATCAACTTGATTCCTTAGATGCCTATGCCAAGCACGAATTACTCCTGGAAGGCTTTGCGAGATGTTTATTTGATTTGGTTTATCCTTTCCAAAAAAACCATTCCAATCACTTCTAAAAATTTCACTGACAAAACCACGTTTATCATTATTAATTTTAGGAATCAAAACTTGAACACCAAGATCATAGTTTTCAATTTCCAAATCCATATCAATATACCAAAATAATGAGTTAATATTGTTTAGTATAGATTCATAGTGATTTTATTTCAAATCATAATTTTTTTGTTTGAAAGAAGTAATTTTCAAAATATAAGAAATATATTTTAAAAAGTTTTTATCAGATCTAAAATTGAATTTTAATTAATGCATAAAAAACGAATGGTAATTATTGGCAGTAGTAGTTTATTAGGATACAAACTGTTACAAAATGTAGATGATTTTGAAGTATATACTACGTACAATAATAATTTAATTGAGTATAAAAATACAGAAACGATAAAAGTTGATATCTCAAATGAACATGAATCTAAAAAAATAGTTGACATAAAACCTGATATCATCATAAATGTAGCTGCAATGACAAATGTGGATTATTGTGAAAAATTTAAGGAAAAAGCTTACAATGTTAATGTAACTGGAACAAAAAATATTGCAAAAGTTGCCCAACAATCAGGAAGTAAATTAGTTCATATTTCTAGTGATGCAATTTTTTCAGGAAGTACTGGTCAGTATTCTGAAGAAGATTTACCAAATCCAATTAATATTTATGGTAAAACAAAATTAGAAAGTGAAAAAAATGCTTCTAAAGTTTCTAATAATTTGATATTACGTCCCAGTGTCATTTTTGGTTGGATTCCACCAAATTATATTGAAAAAAGAGATAATTCGATTAAAACAATGAATTTTGCTTTATGGATTTTAAATAAATTAAACGAGAAACAGAATTTATCAATTGTTAATGATCAATTTTGTACACCCACTTTGGCAGATAATTTAGCAGAAAATATTATTGAAATGATAAAAAAAGATATGAAAGGGATATTTCATGCATCTGGTCTATCATGTATCAATAGATTAGACTTTTCTAAAAAACTAGCAAAATTATTTAGATATTCAAATAATTTTATTACTCCATGTTCATCCGAAGAATTAAAACAAATTGCAAAACGACCATTACATTCATGCTTGAAATGTGATAAAATCATTAAAAATGGAATTAAATTGTTAGAATTAGATGAGGCTATTGCAATAATGTTTGATCAAGTGAAAAAAGAACAAAATGAATTGATAGGTACATCCTTAGATGAACATAATAAATTTGGTAAATAGATGCAAATAATATGAATTCAAATAAAGATTTAGTATCAATAATTATACTAAATTATAATGGTGAAAAATTTTTAGTGAATTGTTTAGATTCAATTATTAAAGAAACTAATTGTAATTTTGAGATCATAGTTGTAGATAATGATTCACCAGATAAGAGTGGAGAGAAATTTTCAAAAAAATATCAAACATGTAAATTTATTTTAAATAAAAAAAATGTAGGTGTTTCTGAAGGATTAAACATTGGAATAAGAAATGCCAATGGAAAACATATTGTTTTATTAAATAACGATCTAATTGTAGCCCCAAAATGGTTGGATTATTTATTTGAAGCATACGAAAAAAAAGGAATTGGTCTATATCAACCAAAATTTTTGAAAATGAAAGACAAGACAGTTATTGATAGTGCAGGGAATTTGATTAATATTTTTGGTTTTGGATTTTCTAGAGAAAAGGGGGAAAAAGATATTTTACAATATAATTCTATAGAAGAAATTGGATTTGCTGCTGGAACATGTTTATTTTGTTCAAAAGAAATTTTTGATAAAGTTGGATTATTTGATGAAAAATTATTTGCATATAATGAAGATTTGGATTTAGGATGGCGTGCAAAATTATTAAATTATAAATCATTTTACGTTCCAAAATCTATAGTTTATCATCATGGAAGTGCACAATGGAAATGGAGTGGTGAAAAATTCTATTTACTTGAAAGAAATCGTTGGATTGTATTATTATCTAATTATGAAACAAAGACCATATTAAAATTATTACCCTCATTATTAATTATTGAAGCTGTGTTATTAGTATTTTTTACTAAAAAAAAGATGCTGTTAAAAAAATTAAGAAGTTATGGAGGAATTATAAAATTAAGTAAACATATTAAAGAAAGAAAAAACATTCTTAAAAAAATAAAAAATGTTAATGACAAAGAGATGATTAAATTGTTTTCTTGTACAATTGAAACGCCTTTAGATGTTTCTGAAACTGAAGGTATTGATAAATTCAATAAATTGTTAAAAATACTTTGTAAGATTGTTGGATTAAATAACAATACAAAAAAAAATACACAATATTTTAAATCAAAGAAAGAGAATGATTCATGAATGTCAAAAATAAAATTATTCGATCCGTATATTGATAGTTCAGAAAAACGAGTTTTGAATAAAGTTTTAGATAGTCATTTTTGGGCTTCAGGTTCTGGAATGGGTTATGTAAAAAAATTTGAAAAGAAATTTACAAATTTTGTAGGATCTAAAGAATGTGTAGCGGTAAACAGTGGAACCGCTGCATTAAATCTAGCATTATCAATGTATGATTTAAAAAATAAAGAAGTAATTTTACCTTCATTATCATTTGTATCGACAGCAAATGCAGTAATAGAAAATGGGGGAATTCCTAAATTTGTAGATGTTGATGAAAAAACATTATGTGTAGATCCAGAAAAAATATCCAAATTAATCTCAAAAAAAACTAAACTTGTATTACCAGTACATTTTGCAGGACTAAGTGCAAATCTAAAAGAAATCTCAAGAATTTGTAAAAAAAATAATTTAAAAATTATTGAAGATGCAGCACATGCAGCAGGAGCAAAATCAAATAATCATAAAATAGGAAGTCATGGAAATTTGGTCTGCTTTAGTTTTCATCCAGTGAAAAATCTTGCAATGCCAACAGGGGGTTTAATTTCAATTAATGAAAAAAACTATGAAAAAATATCTAAAATCCTTAGAGAGAAAAGATGGTGCGGTATCACAAATAGAAAAGGGATCAATTATGATGTAAAGAATATTGGTTGGAATTATTACATGGATGAATTTTCTGCAGCTATGGGTTTAGAACAGCTAAAAAAACTTGATGGTGCAAATAAAATTAGAAAGAAAATTGCAAAAAAATATTTTCAAGAAATTTCACTGGAAAATAAAATGCCTTTTGAAAATGGGGCTTCATACCATTTTTACTGGATTAGGGTTAAAAATAGAACAAAATTTCGAGAAAAATTATCTCAAAAAGGAATTGAAACTGGGATTCACTATAGACCAATACATTCCTTTTCTTATTATAAATCAAATATTCAGTTATCAATAACTGAAAAAATTGGAAAAGAAATTATTTCTTTACCTACACATCCAAATCTTACAGAAGAAAATATTGAAAAAGTAATTCAAATTGTAAATGACTCAATATAATTTACGTATAGAAGATAAAGAATCAGTATGAATTCAAAAGAACGAAAAGCAATAGAAGAAAAATCAGAAACGATAAGTAATGAAATGTTTCAATTAGTAGAAGAACTGTATCCAATATGTAGAAGTATTACTGGAGATGGTGTAAGACAAACATTAGAAATTTTAAAAAAAGAAATTCCAATACAAATTCATGAAATTCCAACAGGGGAAAAAGTATTTGATTGGATAATTCCTAAAGAGTGGAACATAAAAGATGCTTATATCATTGATCCTAATGGTAAAAAAATTGTTGATTTTAAAGAATCAAATTTACATGTTTTAAATTACAGTATTCCAATTAACCAAAAAATTTCACTTTCTGAATTAAAAAAACATATTCATACAATTCCTGAAAAACCAAATGTTATTCCATATGTAACATCTTACTACTCAGAAAATTGGGGATTCTGTATGACTCATAATAATTTTTTGGATCTAAAAGAAGGGGAATATGAAATAGTAATAGATTCAAAATTAGAAAATGGGAGTCTTACATATGGGGAATTTTTTATTCCAGGAAAAAGTGAATTTGAAATTCTTCTTTCATGTTATGTTTGTCATCCTTCCATGTGTAATGATAATTTATCAGGGGTTGTTTTATTAACAGAAATTGCCAAATATATTAAAAATATTAAAAATAATTATTCAATTCGTTTTATTTTTGTTCCTGAAACAATTGGTGCTATTACATGGATTAAACAAAATGAAGAGAATTTGACCAAAATTAAACATGGGTTAGTTGCAACATGCATAGGGGATTCTGGAAAATTTACTTATAAAAAAAGCAGGCAAGGTAACACCGAAATTGATGAGACAGTAATTAGAATTTTGAAAAAATCTAAGTTAAATTTTAAAACAGTTGATTTTTTTCCATGGGGAAGTGATGAAAGACAATTTTGTTCACCAGGATTTGATCTTCCAATTGGATCTTTGATGCGTAGTATGTATGGTACAAAAGATTTTCCAGAATACCATACTTCAGCAGATAATTTAGAATTTATAAATAAAAAATCATTAGAAGAATCATTTGTTAAATATCTTGAAATCATTGAATCACTAGAAGAAAATTTTTTAGAAAAAGATATCTGTAAAACAGAAATAAATAGAAATAAAAATTCAAAAATTTATCAAAATTTAATACAAAAATGTGAACCTCAATTAGGCAAGAGAGGAATTTATAGGATTTTGGGAGGACAAAATAATAATTTTGAAAAAAGAAAATATGAGTTTGCAATATTTTGGGTTTTGAATTTATCAGATGGAACACATTCATTAAAAGATATTTCAGATAGATCAAATATTTCTTTAAAATTAATTGAAAAAGCAGCAGATGTATTAATTGAAAAAAATCTTTTAAAAAAATTACAATAATAATTAATTATAAGATAGTTTTTTTGAGGGTTTTCCTTTGATTAAAAAATAAGGATCCATTGGAATTTGATGTTTAATAATTTCTAAAACATCTTGAGCAAATATACAACTTATTTGACCTTTACCTAGTTTAACATCTTTAGCTTTTTTTAGCTCATATGCAATTTTATTTAATTGTGATAAATCAGGCACAGTATATGGATCTGAAAGATCACGAACAAAATGAATATAGTTTCGAGTTTCTTTAATTTCTTTTTTAATAAAAACACCTTTGAATGATTTATCATATCTATAAGGAACTTGAAGTAATTTTTCTGCATAATGAATTAAAGTGTTGTAAAGTAATCCTACATTAAAACAACAAATTTTTCCATTCGATTTAACAAATCTATCCCAAAAAGAATCTTGTCCAAATGAATGGTTTTGGGAGGTTTCTGTAAAATAATTAGCATGTTTGCCTATTGCTGCAATTGAAAAATTTGCATCTTCAGATCTTTTTGAATCATGATCTTTTCTTACTAATTCTGAAAACATTCCAACTGTACAAGGAGTTGTATATAGATTGAATTCAGTATCCCAACAAAAAGAATATGAAAATGTTGGAACAGCTAATGTTCCTTCATCTCCAATTACTTCAAAAATTGCTTCTTTAAAAATTTTCCAATAATCATTTTGATTTTTTGCATTTTTTAAAATTCCAAAAAATCCTAAATTACTATGTACAAAAATTTTATCACCCTTTACAAGTCCAATTTTTACAAGGGCATTAACAATCTCAGTTTTAGTATAATCAAATTTATTCATTCAATTTTCCCTTAATGATGTTTATTATTCCATTTACTGTAGAAAATTCTTTATTTTGAAATTCATCATTAGAAAATCTTATTTTAAAAGATTCTTCTAGAAATGAAACAAATGACACAAATTTTAATGAATCAATCCATCCTAATAGTAAATAATTTTTTTCAAGATTTTGATTTATTTCATCTTCTGTTAAGTTAGAATTTTCTTCAAACCATTTGATTATTAATGTAGCAATTTCCATAATTTGAAGAAAAAAGTACAATATCTATATTTTTCTAAATAGATTTTAATTCAAATAAATGCCATAATGGGAATTTTGATGCAAAATGAAACGCTCTAGGATCAATTTTCTCAAAAGATTTATCAGGAAATAATTCTTCCATCCAATGTACCGAGAAACCACCATTTCTATATGTTTGAATTAATTTACTTAAAGTAGGAGTAACACCAAAAAGTTTTTTGTGATATTCAGTTAATACCGTATAAGGATTTTTGATTTCACCTAACCAAGGCAATAACCAAAAAATGTAATGAGGTTCAAGGCTAATTAGCGTGCCATCAGATTTCAAAATTCGTTTCATATCATCAAATAAAATTTCAAGATTTGGTTGTTCATTAGAAAATGGAACAAAGTAGAATAGTAATGCATCACTCATAAAAATATAATCTGCTGAATTATCATCGATAAAGTCTAATTCTCCTTTTTCTCCGATAGATTTTACATCAAAAATTGTATTTGATTTAGAATTTTTTCTTGCTATTTCAATATATTTTTCATTAGGATCTATTCCTAAAACTTTAGCACCGATTTCACCAATCATATTTGAATAAAAACCAGGACCACATCCAATATCAATTACATAATCATCAGATGTGATTTTATTTTTAAAATATGAATTAAGAAAATTTCCCTGTATTGCAGAATATAGATTATTTTTTAGTTTATATTCTTCAATATTGAATTTTTGATTTAACCACCAATTACTTGGATCTTCTCTTTTATTTACCATAAGATATTGTCCAAGTTGTTGATGGAAATTTCCCATATGATCAATATCTAATAAAGAATTTTTTAATTGAAAATAATTTGAATATATTTTATCATCATCTATTAATAAAAAATGATTTTGAAACTCTATAATTAATTCTTCTGCAGTGATTAATTTTGAATCAATAGAATTGAAAATTCTTTTAAATCTAGTTGGATCAGCAAGTAATCCTTTATAATTAGAAAAGTTTTGAATTAAAAAAATAGTAAATTTTTTATTATTATTTTTTTCCAATAATTTTTCAATTGATAATTTTTTTAATTCATTAAAAAAAATCAAGCCATTAATATCTAGTCCTAAAGATGTTTTAGTAAAAATATTTGTTAAAATAAAAAATTCATCAGTTTCTGGTAAAATTATTACATCTTTTGAAATTTTCAATAAAATCTGTCTTTAAAAATTAATATTACTTATTAAAATTTTATTATTTCATTATCAATTATTAATTTATTGCAATTAAAAACAAAATCTAAATGAAAATTTATTTTGTTTAAACCACCAATAGTAAAATTTGAACCAAATCCACAATGAAATGTTCCAAAAGTACCTTCATCAATAAGCATATTACCACATATTGTAGCTAAATTGTTAAAACCAATTCCTAATTCTGCTAGAATTTTAGATTTCTGACCATAATTGTCAAATAATGATTGAAGTATTCGTTTTTGTTTCAAATTACCATCTATTGAAACAATTTTCCCATCTTTAATTTCTAAAATAATTTCATCATCTAATTTTCCAATTTTTGGATGTGGTATTGAACCATCAATTACAATTATCCCATTAGAATTATTTTCAATGGGAGCAATATTTGCTTCAATATCAGGTGGAGAACCCAATAAAATTGAATCATCAACATACCCAGGAGCATAATTACCTTTTCTACTAGAAATATCTAATGAAAGATTTGTTCCTTTATCTGTAGTTATTAAAATTTTTTTTCCTTTTGAAAATTTTTGTGACATATCTAATACTTTTTTTGATATTTCTTTAAAATCAGCTTTTAAAGATGAATCAGATAATACATCAAATGAATAATTAGGTAAACTCAAAAATCGAGTTTTATTTAATGATGCATTTTTTCTAGCCTCACTATGAGCCAATGAAAATGTTGTAAGACATAAAACTAAATCAGACTTCATCATATAATCTGAAACATCTTTTGAAGGTTCTGTACCATGCATTTTTTGATTCAAGATCATTAAAGTTTTTGAAGAAATTCCTTTGTTAACACATAATTGTTCAAATATAGTTCCTAGTTTGAAAGTAAATTTATCAACGAGAATACATAATATTTCATTTTTTTGTAAATTACCTAAATTAAATAAAATAATTTCTGCACCTGTGAAAGCTTTTTCATCATAATTTGAATTCATCAGAATTATTATGGTTTAGAAGTTTCTAAAATTAAAGTTTTGATTTTATCTAATCCGTCTTTAATTCTTTCAATTGATTCTGAGCCAATAGCTACACGAATAAATTGATCGCATGTTTTTCCATATCCTATTCCTGGTGCGGTACTTACTTTATGATCTTGAAGAAGAGTAGAACAAAATTCTTCAGAAGATAGTTTTGAAGGTTCAATCGAAATAAAAAAATAAAAAGTTGCTGTGCCTTTTAGATATTTTAAATCAATTTGATTCAAATAATCGTTAATAATTTTTCTTTTTTTAATTAAATTCAATATTTGTGGTTTTGTTGTTTTAATTATTTTATCAAAATATTTTGCAATATAATATTCTAAAATTGTAGATGGACATGTTATCAAATGTTGGTTAATTTTTAATATTTGATTAATTAATTTTTTATTTGTAATCAAATATCCTAAACGCCAACCAGAAATTCCAAAATTTTTAGAAATTGAGTTAATAATTATTGTATGTTTTTTCTCAATATCTAGATGTCCAAAAGAAATGAATTCATCTTGATTAATCACAAAATCACTATAAGCTTCATCAGATAAAATAAATAAATTATATTTTTTTGCTAATTCATACAAATATGACATTTCTTGTAAATTGAAGACTCTGCCTGTAGGATTATTTGGATTATTAACAATAATCAATTTGGTTTTTTCAGAAATATATTTTTCAAAATCAAAAACTGATGTAGTATGAGGAATTTGAAGAGGTATACCATAAGCTAATTTTACTTGCTCTGGAAAACTAACCCATGCAGGTTCATGAATAAGTACTTCATCTCCAGGATTCAAAAGGGCCATAAGTGACATGTAAATTGCAATTTTTGAACCTGATGTAATAATTATTTCGGAATTAGGATCAAAATTTACTCCATAATTTTCTGAAAAATAATTAGAAATTTTTATTCTTAATTCTAAAATTCCTTTTGAATTTGAATAATGATAAATTTTGGGAAATGGTAAAACGTCAAAAGGGAAAAGAGGGATATCGAAAAATGCTTCACCTAATGAAAGCACTATTACATCTTGTCCTTTTTCTTGGAGTTCATAAACTATAGTATTATATTTTATAGAAAGTGCTTGAATGCTATTTTCTACAGTTTTTGAAGGTAAAAGTGATGTTTGTTCATGAAATTGTTGTACATTATTTTTTTGAACTGTAGGTATCTCTTTAAATGAAGATTGGAGAATCCAAGCTTTAATTTTATTTTTGATGATTTTACCTGATGTAGTATGAGGTAACTCAGGTAATTGAATAATTTTTGATGGAATTTTTATTGCTGATAAATTTTCTTGGCATAATTGAAGTATTCTCTTTTTTACTAATTCAAAACTTGCCTCAGTCTTTAAACTTATTACTGCTATAATTTCCTCACCTTCAAATTTATGTGGAATTCCAATTACTGCACATTCATGAACTGACGGATCTTTATACACTATATTTTCAATGTTCAAAGGACTAATGTTTATCCCTCCTCTAATAATAAGATCTTTTTTTCTACCAGATAAAAATAATTCATTATTTTCTGAGAGATATCCTACATCACCAGTTTCAAACCAAGAATCATTGAAAATTTCATCTGGGTTCTCTTTTTCAGAATTATAATAACCTCTCATGAGAAAAGAGGTTTTAACTTGTATGTCGCCTTCTTCAAAATTATCAATTTTTTTATTATTTTTTGTGATTCGTACATTTACAGAAGGTAAAATTTTTCCAACACATTGTTTAGAAATTTTTTGATTTGGTCCAGTTGTAGAAATAAAAAATGTTTCTGTTAAACCAAGATTTTCATAAATTTTGATTCCATATTTTTCTTCAAATCTAATTTTTAATGGATTTGGTAAAGGGGCAGTTCCACAAAGACAAAATTTTATATTATTTTGACAATAGTTTTCACCATCAACACCACGATCAAATTCTAATAAAATTGAAATTATACTTGGAACTAACCATAATGTATTTACTTTATTTTGAATAATAGGTTTCCAAAAATTTAGAATAGATTTTGGATCATAGCTATTAGTTAGTACAACACTAGATTGACAGATGTATGGTAACAATAATAGGTTATAATATCCACCTAGATATGTTAATGATAACATATTATAAAATCGATTATTTTTATCAATTCCAATGATTTTTCCAAATTCATATGCATTATCTACCATATTGGAAATTTTATGGACAACTGCTTTAGGTTCAGATGTAGTACCAGAAGTATAAACAATAGCAAGATCATCATTAGATGACAAATTTGAAAAAGGTACAAAATTTTTGTTTGATTGAAGTGTATTAAGATTCCACGATAATTTATAAGAAGTTTGATGATCTTTTTCAGAAATTAATAATGTTTGAATATTTTTAGATTCAAAAAAGTTTACATTTATTTTAGAAATAATTTCTTTTGATGTAACTAATAATTTTATTTTACTATGATTTATGATATATTCAATTTCTTGTAATGACAATGTTGGATTGATTGGAACAACCACAATTCCAGCAAAAAGACATCCAAAGTATAATTTTACAAGTGAAATAGAATTTTCCATAATTATGCCAATTCGATCACCTTTTTTCAACCCCAAATTAAGTAAATTTGAAGCAATTTTTGATGACTCATCTTCTAATTCTTTAAAAGTTAATTCTGTTTTACTAATATCATCAATTAGGAAAACTCGTTCAGAGTTATCTCTAGAAATTTGTTTTAGTCGTAATATTGAATCCAATTTATCTTCATTTTTTTGTATGCTAACAGTGTTTTTACTTTAGAATTTAAATTTTTTTTATTCTAATATACATTTTAAATTAAATCAATATCAGTTATATCCATAATTTATAGAGTAAATTTTAGTTAAATTTTCCTTTTTCGATTATACGTATGTGAGATATTAGTTCTTTTAATTGATAGGTATCAATAGATGTTGATGCATCAGGTCCTTTAGAATTTTTTGTTTTTACATGTTTTTCAATTAAAATATTTGAAGTGTTTTGTTGTTTTTTAAATGTTGTAAATAATATTGCTGCAGTATTTCCTAAAGTATGATCAGAGAATCCATCATATTGCAATGCATTCTTCCAATTAATTTTATTAAATTTTAATGGATAATCAGAAATACAAAAACAAAATAATGTTTTATTTTTTGAAAAAATTTTCTTTATAGTTTGCAAATTTCCCCCCATTCCCATACTTATTATAATTGGTTTTTTTGTTTTTGCTTTAGATTCTAAAGTTTCCAAAGCAAATGGATCTTTTAATAAACAAGTTCTAGACGCTACTTTGTATCTTTTCACACCAATTGATTCTAAAAAATTTACAGCTTCAGGATAAAAGGCACTACAAAAAAATTCTATTTTATTTTTATCAGCTATTTTTTTAAGGGTTTTAGCTTTATTGAAAGTAATTTCAGATTTTTTTATAGTTTTCCATTGAGGATGATTTATTGAATAGAGATCTTTGGATCTCCACATTTGAAATTTTACAGCATCTGCACCTGCGGTTTTACATTCTTTAATAATTTTTTCTGCTTTTTTAATACTCCCTTCCCAATTAGATCCAATTTCAGCAACAACAAATGTTTTCATGATATATTACAAAGAAGGTGAAAATTTAACTGTTTTAATAGAACAAAAGAAAAAAGTTTTTAGAATTGATTAAAAAAAATATCATTTTAAAAGAAGTAAATTCATTAGATTATCGATTTTTATTTAATTTATTAAAAGAACGGGATAATAAGACTAACATTTCCCATAAAAAAATGCCTACATATACTGAGCATGTAAATTTTGTCAAATCAAAACCATATACAAAATGGTACATAATACAAAATTCTCAGATAAAAATAGGCTCAATTTATTTATCAAAATATGATGAAATAGGGATTTTTATAAAGGAAATATTTTATGGGAAAGGATTTACAAATGATGCATTAAAATTAATTATTGAAAAAAATCCTAGATCTAGATATTTAGCAAATGTTAATCCAAAAAATATTCGTTCAATCAAATTTTTTAAAAAAAATAGTTTTAAATTAATTCAACATACATATGAACTAGAAAAAAAGTAATTGCTGTTTAGATTAAATTTAATTTTTGTATTGTATTTCTTAATTCATCTTTAGAAATTTTTCCAACATTATCTGATGAATATGATTCCATATTATTGATTTCTTGTATTCCATCATATGTCTGATTTATCACATTAGGATTAAACATAGGATAAAGAGGAGATGTCAACATATACAAATCTCTAAATTCCCAGGCATTACGCATTTCTTCTTTATTAATTAAGGTTTCATGAAGTTTTTCTCCAGGTCGAATACCAACAATGTCGTCACCATAATCACCCATCAACTCAGTTAATGCATCTTTAACATCTCTAATTTTATATGATTTTATTTTTGGAATAAATATTTCTGAACCTTTACCAATTTCTGTAGCTTTTAAAATAAAATCTAATGCTTCATCCATTGTAATACTAAAACGAGTCATTTCAGGATCAGTTATAGTGATTTTATTTTTATTTTTAAGTTGTTCAATAAATTTTGGAATTACAGAACCACTACTTCCCACAACATTTCCATATCTAAGTCCAATAAATTTAGTCGGATGTTTTTTAGGATCCAGATAATTATTTGCAGTTACAAACAATTTTTCCATAAGTAGTTTTGTGGCACCGTACGTATTTAATGGGGATACTGCTTTATCGGTACTAACACAAATAGCTTTTTCTACATTTGTCTTTAAACAAGCATCAATTACATTCTGGGAACCAATAACATTTGTTTTAATTGCTTCAAATGGATTATATTCAATTTTTGGAACATGTTTTAATGCAGCAGCATGAAATACAATATCAATATCTTCAGAAGCTCTAACTAATCGATTAAAGTCACTTACATCACCTAAAAAAAACCTCAGTCTATCATCATTGAAAGAATTCTCCATTTCAATCTGTTTATTTTCATTTCTGCTGATAATTCTTACAGTATCAATATCAAGTTTTAACAATCTTTTTGTTAATGCTTGTCCAAGTGAACCAGTTCCACCAGTAATTAAGATTTTTTTACCATTAAACATAGATTTTTGTTTACAGCTTTTCTAAAAAACCTTACCATATGAAAAATAGTCTAAAAAGATTTGAGAATTTTTGCAAATTCTTCAGATGCATTTCCTTTATAATCCAAAAAATTTGTTAAGAAGGTATTTGCATTTTTCTTAATTTCATTTTTGAATTTTTCATCAAACAAAATTTTTTTGACATTGCTATCTAAATTATCATTACTAGAAATTGTAAAAACCGCATTTTGTTTGATATGACTAAATTGTGGTATTTCATCGTCTAATATTATATTCATTGAAGGTTTTCCCAAAATCATTGATTCTAAAAGCATTGTAGATGTCCCAAAATTTTCAGGTGATATAACAATTACAATATCAGATTTATTAATAGTTTCAATAATTCCTGTTGATTGATAAACTGGAATTGTTGAATCGATTTTATTTAGAAAATGTTTAATTTTTTTATTATAATTTAATTGAGTTGCATGTAATTTTACAATAAGTTTAATATTTTCAAATTTATTTAAAATAGAAAAAAGATCCTTCATTGTTTGTTCAAATTTTAATTCCAATTTTGTATTTGCAAATCCAGAGATTTCAGTAATAGGATTTGGAGCTAAAAGTACAGTAATTTCTTTAGACATTTTTTGGTCAATCTTAGAATTAAAATAATCATCATGTCTAGGACTTCCAGTTACAATAATCTTTTCAGATTCTATTCCATATTCATCAATCATGAAATTTTTTTTAACATTTCCCCAAACTGCAAGTTTATCTTTGAATCGAAGATATTCAACTTTATCAAATCTTTTTGTCTGATTGTCTCGTTCAACAAATCCATGTTCAAGTAATATAGATGGAATTTTATTTTTATTAAATTCTAAAAAGGCTTTTTCAGTTTCCCCAACTTCATTTAATGATGCAATACATCTAATATCCATATTCTCAAACAGAATTTTTATTGTTTGGATCAATAAAATAAAATTGGTTAATTTTTCATTATAGCTTTTTATAAAAACATCTTTGATAACTTCCCAAAAACTCAAGTCTTCAATTTGAAAAAAATTTTCAAAGAATGGTGAATTATTCCAAAAATTCTCTAATTTTCTTGAGTATTCTTCAGATAGTTTAGAGATTTTAGATTTATCATGATTACTTAAAATTTTGTCAGAATTCAGAATTTTGCAATTTGACTTTTTGACAGCATCAATTGCTTTTTTACTCCATAATGCAGAACGTCTATGATTTACAAGTATTACATTACCATCATAATTTTTTAAATGATTCAATAAATTTGAAAATAGTTCGGTATTAAATTCTAGTAAAACTATAGATTTTTGAGGATTTTGTAAATCCAACCAAAAATTTGAAAAATATCCCATTAAAGATTCAAAGAGTTTTTTCATTTTTAGATAATTTTTCTTCGATAATTTTAACGAAATAGGGATTTTTCCAAAATTATAATTTATAGAAATTTTATCCCAAAGTAAATTATTCTTTAAGTCATTTTGAAAAAATTGAATTTTAATATCAGTACCTTGAACTAATAAATTAACTATACTAGATAACAAGCTAGAGCAAATAATTTTTTTAGGTTTTTCTTCTTCAATAATTTTTTTTATTGAAACAAATTTAATCAAAACAGGCATTAGAAATGAATGAAATTCATGGGAATCAGATAGTTTTAATAAATTTACACCTTCAAATTCAAAATCTTTAACATGTATTTTTGAATGCCAATGTAAAAATTCTATACAACAATCAAAAATTTTTAATCTTTCATGTTTGTTAAGAATTGTATCTGCTAAATTATGAATGATTTTTTTTGAATCAAGCTTTTTGTGAACATCTAAATCAAATGAAAAAATTTTATTATCAGAATTGAGTAATATTGATTCATGAATAACATCAAAATCGGTGATATCAGATAAAAAAATAAGTTGTGAAGACAATTTAACTTATCAATTTTGATTTTTCATAATTATTTAACTATATCTTGATTTATTATTTGAGTTTTGGTTCTGGAATTGGAATTAAAAATTTACCACCTTTAGATCTAAAATAATGTTCTTTATCTAAAATTTGAGCCTCATAATTCCATGCAAGAAGTAATGCAACATCCCCATCTCCTTTATCAAAAATTTTTTCAGGTGCAAAAATTGGAATATGCGTACCAGGAGTAAGTTTACCTTGTTTTATAGGAGTAGTATCAATAATATAATCTAAGATCTTGGTATCAATATTACAGTAATTTAATAAAACATTTCCTTTAGCAGATGCACCATATCCAAATAACGATTTATTTTCATTTTTTAAATCCTTGAGAAAATTGAATATTTTATATTTCAAATCTTCAACTTGTTTTGAAAATTTATTATATATTTCAATTTTATTTAATCCAAATTCATTTTCTAATTGAATAAATTTTTTTACAGAACCATTAATTTCAAAATTATTACTTTTTGAAACAAAAATTCTTAGAGTACCTCCATGAACAGATTGCTTCCGGATATCAAAAATATCTAATCCAAAATTATTCATTAAATGTAATAAAGGTAAAATAGAAAAATATGATAAATGTTCATGATAAACTGTATCAAACTCTAAATTTTTAATTAGATCAATTAAATATGGTACTTCAAAAACAAAAACTCCTTTTTCACCAATTAACATTTGTATTCCTTTCATTAAATCATGTAAATTTTCTACATGTCCAATCACGTTATTAGCAACAACTACAGATGCATTTTTTGATTGAACTAAATTCATTGCAATATTTGATGAAAAAAAATCATTCATAGTTGGTATATTTGAATCGTTTGCAAGTTTAGATAAATTAGATGCAGGTTCAATTCCCAATATTGAAGATCCTAATTTTTTAAATTCTTTAAGTAACGAACCATCATTGCTTCCAATTTCTACAACAAACGAATTTTCTTGATCTTTTAAAAATTCTTCAAAAATATCCTTTGCATATTTTCTAAAATGTTCAACAATGGGAGTACTGGCACTGGTCATATACAGATAATGTTTGAAAAGATGTTCTTTGTTTACAATATCTAATAATTGAACCAAAAAGCAGTCACTACACCAAAATAACCTTAAAGGAAACTTTGTCTCGAAATGAGATATTTTTGATTCATCAACCAACGAATTTGCTGGAGGTTGCTCTCCCAAATCCAATATCAAATGTAAATTCTCACTAGAGCATATTCTACATTTTTTTACTAGATTATAATTAATCATATAAATTCACAAATTTCCTAAAATTTCAGAATATTTAGGTTATCACATATTTTTCTGGAATATTGCAATGTATAATAAAATAATGGTTATCTAAATTGATTTTTATTAAAAAAAATAATTTAATTTTCATAATTAAAAAATCCAAGTGTTATAATTAAAAATTATTGATTTTTTTATCATCAGATTCAGAAATAACAACAGCTGTAGCATATAATTTTTCATGGCTTACAGATACAAGAAAATTATATGATGAATTTTTGAGTAATTTAACCATAGGTTTAGAATTTTTGTGATCTGTTAAAATATTTAAAAAATTTATTTTTTTATTTATTGATTTAATCAGAGATTCCTTTATTGCAAATTTTTCAGCAAATGATTGATATGAATTATTTTGTTTTAAACAATACTTAATTTCAGAATCATGGAAAATTTTTTTATAAAAATGTCTATTATTTTTGAATGGTTTTTCTTGAAAACGATTTATTTCAACAATATCTATTCCTATTCCTATTTTTCCTATCATGTTAATCCTATTTAGGAAGATTATTTATCATCTATTAGTTATAAAATTTTATCCTCTTTTAATGATTTTACATAACCTTCATCAGGAATTTAATTTTTATTAATTTCAAATAATTTTGGTTCTTTGTAGAATAAATCTAGAATATCATTCATCAAGATAGGTCTTTTTTTAATTTTAGATACAATTGATTTTACCAACAGAAAATCATTTTCTCTATCTATGGTCCATCTTAAATTTGATATATTTTTAGAATTTTTTTCATTATAATTGGAAAAAAATTGTGGATTATTATAGAAATATGGTGTTACATGTTCTCTTTCAGAGAATTTAATAGAATTTTTCCATGCTTTCTTAAGTGCGTTAAAAGTAAATATCTCAACTTCAGTACCATATGGAAATGTTCTAACATGTGAATTTGTCAAATAATCATATGAATTTGAATTAAATTTTTTTATTAAATCATCTACAATAGTAGGATCAATTAATGGATTATCAGCAGTTATTCTAACAATTGTAGAAAATGAAAATTTTTTAGCACATTTAAAATATCTATCAAGTACATCATTTTCATTCCCTCTGAAAATAATTACATTCATATTTTTAGCATTATCATTTATCACATCATCTTCATCTAAAATTGTCGTAGCTACAACTATTTTCTCTACTAAATTACAAGATTGAAGTTGTTTTATTACATAATGAAGAACAGAATTATTTTTATCTAGTTTTAACATAACTTTTCCAGGTAATCTGGTTGATCCCATTCTTGCTTGAATTATACATCCAATCAATTAATTCACATCTAATATATCTCGGTTTAGAATAATCTTTTCAAAATAATCAGATGAAGGATTAAAGATTATAAGTTCTGACATAAGATACCATTTTTGTTCTAAGATTTAAGAGATATATCCAAGTTTCTTTAGTTCTTCCTGAATCTTTTTCCTTTTTTCTTCGTCAATTTGTTTTTGATCACTTTGTGAAGATGATTTATTTTTTAATTTTTCTAAAATATTTTCCATTTCTTTGACTAAAACAGGATTTTCTTTTGCGATATTGTTTTCCTCTAAAATATCAATTTGAAGATCGTAGAGATGTTGATTTGTAAAAGAATTCCCATTCCTAAAATATTTGTATTTTGAAGTTCGTATTCCAATAATGTTGGTTTTTAATGATGGATCTATATCACTTTCAAGGTATACTGGTCTTTCTTCTAATATTTTATCATTAATAAGTGGAAAAAGACTTTGACCATGAATTTTGACAGTATTTTGTGGCATTTTTACAATATCAGCAATAGTTGGAAAAATATCAATACTACTCACTAATTGTTGAATAATTTTGTTAGGAATGTTGAGACCAGAAATAATTAGTGGTACATGACACATTTCTTCATAAATTTTTGGAATAGAGCCGACAGCATTTTGCATTATACGTTTTTCATATGGAGTTAATTCAAGATCATCAATTTTCTTAATTTCTGATTGAATTTTCTTTTCAATTGTTTGATCTCTTTTTTCCCTATATTTATCAGATAATTTTTTTCTAAAAGGAATTATTGATTTAGGTACTTTCATAGACATTTTATGAATAATTCCAGATTCTACTTTTCTATTTTCTATATTATATTGAGCAAATTTTTCCATTTCTGGAGTCCAAGAAGCTGAATCAGCTCCATGATCAGCAGTCAAAATTATCAATGTGTTTTCTAAATCGATTTTTTCCAAAATTTTACCCAACCATACATCCATAGCAGAAATCATTCGATCATATCTATTAATTCCAAATTTTTTATCAGAGAATTCTTCAGGTGGATCACTTAGAAAAGATGTTTCAGTGCCATGTAAATCCATTAGATGTAAATAATAAAACCAAGGTTCTTGAAAATTTTTAGAGTTTAAATTTTCAAGTATTTGTTCACCCACCCCATTATACAAATTTTCAAATGAATCATATGTTTCAATTTCCCTTTCAAAAATTTGTTCTAATCCCACAAAAGTAAATATTTTTGGTATAGTTGCATATGTATTATATCCAAAATCAATTAAATTTTTAATATATGTAATTTTTTTAGAATCAATTTTAAAATAATTATTTTCTCGAATTACACTTTCAAATGGATATAAACCAGTAAAAATACTTCCAAATGATAAAACAGTTGAAGATGCAGCAGAAATTGTTTGAGAAAAATAAGTTCCACGTTTAATCAAAAAATCTATGTTTGGTGTAATCGAGGTTTTCTTTTCACCATAGCACTTATTGGCTTGAAATGAATCAATTACTATAAACAAAATATTGGGTTTCAATTAATATTTAAGCGTAAAAAGTTTAATTAATAAACATATCCAAAATAATTTTTTTGGAATTAGAATATATTAGAAAATTTATCTACCATCAATTCTTTATTTTATTTGTTATAGAATCAAAAATTTTTTCTAATGCAAATTCAGAAATTTTGTGAGTTTTATGAGTATCATCTAGATAAATTTCAAAATAACCTTTGTTTAATTGAGAGACAGTTTCCTTTATTTCGTTTTCATATGATTGATATGAATTACCTGAAAAACAACAAGAATCGTATTCATTAAAAATCTGAACAAATTTTCTTTTTTCTCCATATGAATTCATTATATACAAATCAAGATAATTGGCAATTTGATAAAGATCTGGGAGCCATTGTTCATAATCTCCACGATTTTCTGGAATGGAACGAAGGAATATTGGAATTGAACCTGCAATGGAATAACTTTCTAAAATTCTATCATCAATAGCAGGATATAATGTTGCAGTCCAACCACCTCCAGATATTCCAACCATGTAATAAGATGAAAAAGAGTAGTGTTCATCTAAATAATTTAGAGTTACAGCTAAAGGCTCCATAAAAAATTTTATCGGAGAAAACTCAGATGATTCAAGAAATCGTAAATGTTCATGGGATGTTAATTTTATTGTACCAATATTAGGTATTTGTACTATAGGTTGATCATTCATTCCTAACAATGGCATTGAAAATGCCAATACAGAATAATTTTTGTCTAAGAAAAATTGAATTGTATCTTTTCCGTTGTAGAAATCACCTGAGTGACCTTGATGATAAATAATTAATTTATCATTACTAGATTCAGGTATAAATAGATAAGAAATGGAATTTACATCATACTCCATTGAAACATTAAATTGATCTATTTTTTGAAGGTTTTTGAGATCATCAAATAATGGATTTGAAATATTTGAATGAACACTATCTGGTAATTTTAAATTTGGGAATCCATCTTGTTTCCAGATAAAATCAATTAGTTTATTTCTATATTTAGAGATATCATCAACAGATTGTATATGTATTAATTCATCGACATTATTTTCAAAAATTTGATTTTCTTTCTCAAATTCTTTTTTTTCATTTAATGAAATTTCTTTTATATAATTTAATAATTCAAATGGAAAAATTTTGTACGTACCTACTAATACACCATAAATAAAAATTGATATAATCAAAATAATAATTAACAAAAGAATATTTTTTTTCATTGTAAATAATAACATGTAATATTGATTTAAAATCTTTTAAATAGATATCTATAAGATAATTTTGATTATTGGTAACATGTTAAAAAAATTATTGGGTATTATAAATGAAAAATAATATGGGGGAAAATGATGATTCACATTGGTGGCAACAAATCAGAAAAGATGAATTAGAAACAGCTTTAAATTTATTTCCTATTAAAAAAAATTTAAAAGTTTTGGAAATAGGAGGACGTGATGGACATCAAGCAAAATTTATTTCTGAAAAAGGTTACAAAGTTACTTCAATTGACATAAATCCTCTTTATCCACAATTTTATCCAGTTCAAAAAGGGAATATCAATAATTTAGATTTTGATGAAAATTCATTCGATATAATATATTCTTCAAATATGTTACAAGAAATTGAGATTATTAAAGATGCTTTCACAGAAATGAAAAGAGTTCTAAAGAAAGATGGAGTAATTATTCATATAGTTCCATCAAGTTGGTGGTCAATAATTACAAATTTTTGGCATTATTGTCTAATACCAAAATATTTAATCAAATCAAATAAATTTCAAAAAATTTTTCATTTAAAGACAAAAATAGAAAATCAGAAAAAAGATGATGATGGAAAAAAGATGAAATCATCAAAGAAGAATCTAAAACAGTTATTTTTTCATCCTTTAGGTGCAAATACTAGTTTCATTCATGAAATTTTTTATTTTTCAAATTTTTATTGGAAAAAATTATTTTCAAAAAATGATTTTGAAATTAAAAATAAAAAAAATTGTCCATATTTTTATTCAGCTTATTCAATTTTTAGGTTTAAATTTTTGAAGTTAAGGAAATATTTAGCTGAAATTGGTTTTACAAGTTGTTATTGTTACGTAATGATAAAAAAAATTTAATATATCCTTTAAAAATCCTCATTTAATGAAAGATTTTAACGCAATTTTTAAAACTTATTCGGGAAAAATTAAAACAAGAATTGGGTTAAAAACATATTATGCAAAAAAGTTCATTGCAGGTGATCCTCTATATGAATATGAAGATCAATTTCATAGAATGTTTTTTTCAAAACCGTTATGTGTAAAAGATTTTATGGATTTTTTTAGTTCTAAAAAAGAGATTAAAACAGTTTTGGAGGTTGGATGTAGTGTTGGAATGTTTCCTAGAATATTACCAAAGCTTTTTAAAAATATTCAATATACTGGAATGGATATTTCTGCAAAAAGTATTGAAATTTGTAAAAAACATATAGAATCAGAATTCATATGTCAAGATTTTATTAAATTTGAATCTAGGAAAAAATATGATTTCGTGTATTCATTTGATGTGATTGATCATGTGTATGACATAAATTCATTCATTTCAAATATTATAAAAAACACTAAAAAATATGCATATGTCAATGCATATAGAGGATTTCATCCAGAATTAAAGAAACATAAAACAACTTACAGAGATAATGAAGGCATATACATGAATGATGTATCCGTAGATGAAATCAAAAATATTATTTTAAAAAATGGCTTATCAGAAGATGAATTCAATATAAGAGATCAACTTAAACGAGAAAAAGTATTGTATGATGGAGATTTAAAAAGAGCTTGGGAGAGATGTGATGAAAATGAAAAAATGAAACTTAAAAAGTTAACTGGTTATAATAATGAATTTTTTGAAAAATTACCAACTGGTTTAGATTTTTCTTCAAAAGCAATTCAAAATAGTTTAAATAAAATTACGCCAGAAAGTTTAGGAATGCCATCAAGTTATTACAATATAGATTTGAAAAGTTTAGTTATCGAAATTTTTAAAAAATAAATCATAAAGATAATTTTTTGTCTATATTTTTAAGGAATTCTATATCTTTATCATTTTTGAATGTTCTATTCTGAAGTAATTCAGAAATTTCGTTTTTTATTTCAATAATATTTTCTAAATCTTCTTTTGAAGATTTTTCAGTAATAGGTGATTGAAGAATGATATCAATTAATTTAAGATTTAATCTAAGAATTGATTCGGTATTTACTACCATTCTACGTTGATATGGATTTGTTTCCATTGAAATATCTGCTTCGGATCTAAATGCAGCAGTTCTTTTGTAATGAGCATAACCAATAAACACAAGCAGTGGAATTGCAATTACTGAAACAATTACAACATAATGAACAAAACTTGGAAAAATGACTAATAGTCCAGGTATGCGTTCGATTGCTAAATAATAGGTTACAGTCAATGTGTTTACCGCAGCAAAAATAAATGCAAAATATAGTGACCAACCATTTCTAAAATAGAACCATGCTCTAAATCCAGGATGTTTATCCACAATACAGATAAAAAATTAGACTATATCAATATCACTACAATATAGAATTGATTATGGAGAAATTTTTCAGGATATTTAATATTAAACATGGTATAATTCTGAATACATAAAATTGAAATTACTCATCGCATATGGAAGTCAAGGGAAATTTTTTCATTTAAAGGAATTTTCTGATGCTTTACAAAAATTAGATGTAAAAACTATGCTAGTCAAAGATACAGATTTTAGTACTGGTTTTCCAAGTAAAAAACCACAAGAATGGTTTGGTACAAATAAAAAATTTAAAAAATTAATTGATGAATTTAAACCCGATGCAGTATTTATTGATAGACAATCTCATTTTGGAATTGACACAATTAAATCAAAAATTCCATTATTCATTTTGTTAAGAGGTCATTATTGGTCAGAAATAGAATGGGCAAAAAAAACGTTGTATAAGGGTCGATTAATGAGAACAGTGATTTGGTTTAGAAATAATATTGCAGAAAAATGTTTTAGAAATGCTACTGCAGTATTACCAATATGTAAATACTTAGAAGATGTTGTAAAAGATCATCATCCAAATCAATCAACTTTTCCATTTTTAGAAGGAGTTGATTCTAATCATTGGTATAATGTAGATGGAAAAAATCTGAAACATCCATGTGTAGGATTGTTACAAGGTGCTGATTGGTGGGGGAAAACAAAAGAAATGTTAATTTTAAAAAAAGTTATGAAGGAATTGCCAAATGTTAATTTCTATTGGGTAGGAGATGGGGTGTATAGAAATAGAATTACTTCAGAATTAGAAAAATTTGAAAATTTTAATTGGTTAGGTCATTTACAATATCCTGATAAAGTCAGAGAATTCCTCAGTGAGATAGATATTTACGCATTAGTGAGTGGAATGGATTTAGCTCCACTTACTCTAAAAGAAGCTCAATTAATGGAAAAACCTGTAATTGCAACCGATGCAGGCGGTATTTCAGAAATGATGGATAATGGAAAAACAGGGTTTTTAGTTAAAGAAGGGAATTCAGAGGATTTGATAGATAAGATGTCAATTTTATTAAATGATAAAAAATTAGCCTCACAAATGGGTAAATTTGGACGAGAGTTTGTGATTAATAATTTTAGTTGGGACGTAATTGCTAAACGATTTCTAGATTATGCAAATAAAAAATTAAAGACTAGTTCAAAATAGTATCAGATTTCATTTCATTTGTTACAAATAATCTATACCAAATCTCAAATGCTAATAATCCTAAAAATTTATTCACATATCTAACATCTAAATCACTTCTATCAATATATTTTGAAATCCATTCTCCATTAATCCATTTATCTTTAACAATTCTTGCATTTGATAAGTAATTTTTGCACAGCTCTTGTCCAATTGATTTCCAGAGATTAATTGTATTTATACTAAATCCTTGTTTTTCTTTAAGAATTAATGAATCCAAATTATATTTTTTTATTAATTGTTGTAATGAAATTTTTCCAATGTTGTCATCAATAGAATATTTTTGTTCTGAATTCAAATGAGTTGAATAAGAAATTATTTCAGTTGAAAGTAAAGGTGTAATTGATGTTAATTCAAAATAACTATTTATTTTATGATTAATTGGAGAAAAATTATTCATTAATTTTCCATTATAATCTGCAAGAAAAACTTGATCTAAACTTGATAAAGAATTATCAAAATAAGGTAATATTTGTTCATAAATCAAATCCCAAGTAAAAGGAATTTTTTCTCCAAAGATTTGTTCTTGATCTGAAACACTATCTCGTTCATGGCATTTTAGATATGCTTTAGTTTTATCTAAAATAGATGATTTTGAACTAATTAATGACAAAAATTTAGCATATCGAAATGTATAACCTCCAAACACCTCATCACCACCATCACCTGCTGCTAGATATTTTGATAAAGTTTGAGATTTCTTTGCAACATAATACCAATGTAAATCCCAAAATGGGAGTTTAGTAATACTAATGGCTTTTGGGAGTTCTTTAAGATAATTTTCTAGAAATACTACATGATAATTAATTTCAAAATGTTCAGCAATTTTTTTTGCAGTTTCAGTTTCATCAACGCTATTTGCAAATTTTATAGAGATAGCATCAATTTCTAAATCAGGTAATGTATTTTTTAGAAAAGCCAATACCAATGAAGAATCTACACCGCCACTAAGTGCTAAAGATATTTTCTTTACATTAGAATTCTGTAGTTTTTTTAAAATATAATTTTCAATTGATTTTTCAATTTTATCAAGAGAAAATTCATTAATTTTTGGAGTAAAATCTTTTGATGTTAATTGAGGTAATGATGAATTCTGAGATGGATCATATCTTAAAGTGAGAATATTTCTAATTTGATTTGGGTCTACTGACATATCTTTAAAATATACCAGAACCAAGAGTTCTAAAAATTAATTTAGATTCTTTAACATCTTCTTGATTAAAAATTCCTTTTGTATCAACAACTACAGGTATTTCCATTTTTGATGCAATAAATGATGGTTTTAAATCATTGAATTCTTTATGAGCAGTTACAAGAACTACTGAATCTATATTTGAAAATGCTAATTCAATATTATTTTCAGTTTCAATCTCAAAAACTTTTGTTGATTTGTAAAAAGGATCATAAATTTTTATTTTTGCGTCATGTTCTTTTAATTTTTCAATAATTTTTTCAGCAGGAGTTAATTGGATATCTTTAACTTCAGGTTTGTAAGAAATTCCCAATAATAAAATAGTAGAATTAGAAATTTGTTTATTTGCTTCTTTTAATCCATCAATAATCAAATCAACTACATGATTAGGCATGTTTTCATTAACTTCTCGTCCAATTCTAACTAGACTCAACATATTATCATCAAATTGTTTTGCAGAATTTAACATTTGATATGAATTAACAGGTAAACATGGTCCTCCAACTCCAGGTCCTGGATAATGAACCTGAAAATTATATTTTCTTTTAGCTGCATCAAGAACTTGGTATGTATCAATACCTAATTTTTCAAACAATAAAGCAAGTTGATTTACAAATGCAATGTTAAGATCTCTGAATACATTTGTAGTAAGTTTTACTGCATTTGCAGTTTTACAGTTTGACATTGGGATTAGTTCAACTGGAAAAACGTGTTTGTAAATTTCCATAATCATTTGAGAGGTTTTTTCATCAATAGCACCAACCAACCTAGGAAGTTTTGTGAAATCTACCATAATTTCTCCAGGATTTGCAGTTTCTGGACATACGCCTATAGAAAAATCTGTTCCAGCAACTAATTGTTTTGTACCGTTTTCAATAATTTTGATTAATTCATTTTCAATAAATCCAGGTTCAATAGTACTTTCTACAACTATTAATGAATTAGGTTCTAAAAATTCTCCTAGTTGTTTTCCAACGGATTTTAATGCAGTATAGTCAGGGACGCTATTTTTATCCATGGGTGTTGGTAGTGATAAAAGAATTACATCAGAATTTGGTACTGCATTTTCTATTTTGGTTGTAGCATTAAATTTCTTATTTTGTATAACTTCATTAAATAATACATCATAACCAGGTTCATCTTTTAAGGGATAATCATTAGAGTTAATCCTAGTTACCAAATCTGCATTAATATCAACACCAACTGTAGGTAAACCAGATTTTGCAAATGATATTGCAGTAGGTAGTCCTATTCTCCCAACACCAATAACACAAACTTTCAAATTTCCAGAATCAAGTAATTTTTTTAGATCTTCTAAATCTCTTAAATTATTATTTTTCATAGTTTCCACCAAGTTTTTTTATTTTATTATATTTAACAAAAATCAATTCACTCCATTTGAAATTTTGCATTTATATAAAAAATCTATGAACGTGATATGCTTCTGCATAATCTAGTCCTATTTCATTTCCTCTAATTCTTGCAAGAGCAGTTAAACTACTACCATCTCGCTGATCAGGTCGCATTTGAGTTTTATAAAAATTCATGGCTCTAATTTTTTTATTAATATCATTTTTTGAAAGATTTACATAAAAATTTGGAGAAAATTTTCCAAATTCAGAAGCAGCTGACCAAAAATAATATTCAGGTGATTCATAAGAAATTACCAAATGTGGTAAATGAGATTTTTTTTGAGAATGAGGTCTTAATGCTGCAATTGCAACTTTGTATGCTTGAGTATGATCTTGATGAGTAGAAAAAATAGTTGGAATTGCAACAATTGTAGGTTTAATTTTAGAGATAGCAATTTTACTTCGGAATCCTAATAATTCAATTAATTCTTGTTGTGGCATTGTATCAATATGTATAATTTCATCATTGTAATGTGCAATTTCATATTTATCGATATTCAAAAAATTTGAAACCTTTGAAACTTCTTTTTTCCAATCTTCTTTTGTAATTCTATCTCCTTCAAATTTTTCAAAACCACCTAAAGATAATATTTGAACATAAACTTCTCCACCACCTTTTTTAATTTTATTTATTAATCCAAAACATCCCATTACTTCATCATCAGCATGAGGTGATATGACAAGTAATCTTTCTTTTTCTAAATTCATTTAGATATCACAATTACGACCGATTTTCACAACATAAAAGCATATTGTATAAATAAAAAAATTATTTTTAAAAATTATCAGAAAAAGGATTACAATCTAAAAATTTATGAGTGTCATTTATTGAATATTTCATATGAATATTGCAGTTACTGGAGGTGCAGGTTTTATTGGAAGTCATATTGTTGAACATTTAGTTTCAAGAGGAGATACAGTTACAGTAATTGATAATCTATTCACAGGAAAAATAGAAAATTTAGATAGTGTGATAAACAAAATTAATTTTTCTCAAATTGACATTCAAAATTTTGATTCTTTAAAAAAAATACTAAAAAATGTTGATGGTGTTTTTCATGAAGCAGCACTAGCATCAGTTCAAGAATCTTTTTCTAAACCAGATGAATATCATAATGTAAATGTAAAGGGAACTGAAAATATTCTAAAATTAGCAAAAGAATTTGGATTCAAAATGGTTTATGCTAGTTCATCAAGTGTATATGGAAATCCATCTAGTATTCCAATAAATGAAAAAATGAATAAAAAACCAATTAATCCATACGCACAAACAAAGTTAGATGATGAGATTTTAGCTGAAAAATATTCCAAACAAGGAGTCAAAGTAATAGGGTTAAGATATTTCAATGTTTTTGGAGAGCGTCAATCAAAAAATTATGCAGGGGTGATTAAATTATTTTTAGAAAGAATTCAAAATCATGAACCTCCTATAATTAATGGTGATGGTTCACAGATTAGAGATTTTGTTTATGTAAAAGATGTTGTCAAAGCAAATATTATGGCTTTAGAAAGTAATGTCAATTATGCTTTCATAAATATTGGAACAGGAAACACAATTTCTATTTTAGAATTAGCTAATCAAATTATAAAATCCTCAGGTCTTACACTAAAACCAATTCATAAAGATGCATTAGACGGAGATGTTCATGAAAGTCAAGCAGATATTGAATTAGTAAAAAAATTATTAAAATGGGAGCCTAAAATCAAACTAGAAGAATGGTTAGACAGAACTGTTTCAAATCTTTTAAAAAAAAGTTAGTCAGTAATTAGTAAATTTACAAAAACATTATACATTACTCTAAAATTATTTCATTGGATTGAAATTATTAATTGCAGGTTTTGGATTAAGATATATTCATTTGAAAAATTTTGCAGATACATTAAAAGAATACAATATTGAATGTAAAGTGGTGGTTGATTCTGAAATATGTGATGGTTTCCCAAGTAGAAAAATTTCAAATTGGTTTCAAACAAATAAAAAATTTAAAAAATTAATTAATGAATTTAAACCAGATGCAATATTTATTGATAGACAAAGACATTTTGGAATTGAAACATTAAAAGCTGGAATTCCATTATTTGTTCATTTAAAAGGTGATTATTGGAAAGAAATGATAATGGCTAAAAAAACAATTTACAAATCATTTCCAAAACGAATTGCACTTAAACAATGGGATAAAATTGCCAAACATTGTTTTGAAAATGCAACAATAATTTTACCAACATGCAAACATTTGGATAATGAATTAAAAAAATTCTATCCAAATAAAAAATCTGAGATTTTTTATCAAGGTATTACTCCATCTCAATGGACTCCAGAAAAAGGAATGAAATTAAAACATCCTTGTGTAGGATTGTTACAAGGTGCAGTTATCTGGGAAAAAGCAAAAGAGATGCTCACTTTGAAAAAAGTTATGGAAGCTATGCCAGATGTTACATTTTATTGGGCAGGTGATGGACCATATAGAGATAAAATTCTACCAGAATTACAAAAATATGAAAATTTTGAATGGTTAGGAAGATTAGAACATCCAAAAGAAGTGAAAAAATATCTAAGTGAAATTGATGTTTATGCTCTAATTAGTGGTATTGATATGTCACCAGTTTCGTTATTAGAGGCACAAATTTTAGAAAAACCGGTTATTGCTACAAAAGTAGGAGGGATTCCTGAAGAAATGAAAGACAAAGAAACAGGATTTTTAGTAGAAAAAGGGGATTATCAGGAAATCATTTCTAAACTTTCATTATTATTTAATGACAAACAAAAGGCAAAACAAATTGGCAGTAATGGAAAAAAATTTGTTAAAGAGAATTTTAGCTGGAAAAAGATTGCAGAAGATTTTGTTTTAGTATTAAACAAATATTTTGAAAAAAACTAAATGTATTAATTATTTTTTAATTCCTGTTACACTTATTCCACTTTCTATTTCTTTAAAATTAGTAATTTTTAATTTAGTTTCTTTAAACCAACTTTTAACTTCTTGAGGTGTATGTCTAAATGCAAATTTTGGTGAATACCAATCAAAATTTACACCAACACTTCTTTCAAAATTATCTGATTCATCCCAAAAACATTTCAAAAAATGCCAATATACAAAACGCTGTACATCATATT
>Ga0209992_10000424_pt1 | contig 57118 bp, 41 predicted proteins | sample 2SBtaG_2_FD_182564 | JGI IMG/M metagenome (GOLD analysis project Ga0209992, IMG submission 182564) | Deep subsurface microbial communities from Kolumbo volcano to uncover new lineages of life (NeLLi) - 2SBTROV12_ACTIVE470 metaG (SPAdes)... | ecosystem: Environmental > Aquatic > Marine >... | reverse complement strand
CAGAGCGGCACCAGGTAGAGCTGATCGGGCAGCAGGCCCCACTGGCGGATGTCGGCTTCCGGTGTGGTCAACGCGCCGGTGACGAACACCCCGGCGCTCACGAGGTAGAGCGCGAGCGCCAGGTTCTGGTTGTCGGTCATGTGGGCGATGTCGCCCGCTTCGGCCAGGATCCAGGCGGTGGCGAAGCTCGTGTCCTTGTAGACAGCCTTGCCGCGCAGGAAGGAGTCGACCGCTCGGCTGCCGCGGGTGGTGGCCTGGTAGCTGTAGCTGTCGAGCGGGTCGATCTGGTCCGGAGCCCCGCCCACCACGATGGGCAGCGGCCCCTGCGGCGTGCGGCTGGTGCGGATCTGCAGGAGCTCCCCGTACTGGCCGGACTGCACCTTCCGTGGGCCCTTGCCGCGTTCGACGACGAGCACCACGCTGGGCGGCTCTTCGATGACGCGCTCGAGATCGATGGCCCGGGCTGCCAGCCGGTCGAGCACCTCCGGCGGAACCTCGGCGGCCGCCTCGGACCAGCCCGCGGCCAGGCTCTCCATGGCCTGGAGCGCCTTCTCGAAGTCCTTGTCGCTCCAGCGCTGGAGCTCCGGCAGCCTCTCCTTGCGGGGCAGGTTCCGGTGCACGTTGGCGATGTCGGTGGCCTGGCTGCGCGCTGCACGAACCGCTTCGACCGGGTCGCGCGCCGCCACGGTGAGGCCGGCCGGGAGGCCGGTGCGCAGCAGGACCCGCGCGTTCTGCACGTCGTCGTGGTGGCCTTCTCCCGGGATCCCGCTCAGCGCATCGGACAGCATGGCCGTGAGCTCGCGGGCGTAGAGCGCGTCGATGCCGCGGCCCATGGCCTGCTGCGCGTTCGCCTGCTCGCGCTCGGTGGCGTAGGCCAGCGCCTGCAGCACGTAGCCGGCCACGAAGTCGCTCCGGTAGCGCTCCTCGGTGGAGCCCGCGTCGGAGATCACCGCGGACTTGTACATGGCCAGGGCGTTGTCGGTGTCGCCGCGCTGGTGGAGCAGCAGCCCCAGGTCGAGGAAGGCGCCGAGCTTCTCGTAGGGCTCGCCCTTCCACTCCTTCTTCGCCTCACGCCCCACCATCGCCCGGAACTCGCCCTCGGCCGTGAAGTCCTGCATCTGCGCCACGGCGACCCTCAGCGCCTTCTCGGCGAGGTCCGTGTCACCCTGGGCGTGCGCCATGCTCGCGAGGCGCAGGCTGTGCAGGGCCTGCTCGTTGCCCTCCTCCATGGCCAGGGCCTGCTGACGCTCGAGCGCGGACTGTTCCTGGCCGACCGCGTAGGCCTGCTCGGGGGGGAGGGGTTTCTTGCACGAGAATGCAACTAAAGTGAGGAGGAGGACTTTCCGCATCGTCCGTGGGGCCTATCCTGAGACGCGATGATGGGAACCCGCCTGCTCCTGCTGCTCTTCACCCTGCTCGCCGGGCTCGGGCCGGGCGTGGCGGAGGCGCAGGAGATGCGCTCCCTGAACGCCGTGGCGGCGGTCGAGCGGCCCCCGGTGCCCGAGGGCTGGATCACCGACTCGGGCCTGCACGCGCTGGTGCATGTGCCGTCGGAGGATCTGCGCGTGGGGCAGCGTCTCAGCGAGCACGCCGAGCGGAGCATCCCGCGCATCGCCCGCGAGCTCGCGTTGCCCACCGGGCCACGGATGTCGATCTACCTCTCGGACTCCGAGCGCCGCTTCGGGGAGCTGCAGCCGGGGGATCCCCCGTCCTGGGCCGATGGAACCGCGTACCCCACCCGCGGCCTGATCTTCCTGAAGAGCCCCCGGATCCGTCCCGGGACCCACAAGCCGCTCACCCAGGTGCTCGACCACGAGATCGTGCACGTGCTGCTCGGCCAGGCCTTTGCGCCGGAGCCCACCCCGCGCTGGCTGCAGGAGGGTCTGGCCCAGTGGCTCAGCGGCGAGGCCACCCCCGACAAGACCCGCACCGTGCAGCGCGCGGGCACGCTCATCGCACTCGCGGATCTCGCGGACGGCTTCCCGGCGGACCCCGTGCGCGCGGACCTCGCCTACGCCGAGAGCGTGGAGTTCATCAAGCTGTTGGCCCACGACCACGGGGTGGAGTCGGTGCAGGCGCTGATCGCGTCGCTCGCCCGGGACGAGCCCTTCCCGCGGGCCTTCCGCGCCGCCTTCGGGCGATCCGTGGCCGAGGTCGACGCCCAGTTCCAGGCCGAGTTCAGCCGCGCCAACTGGACGCAGGCCTTCGGCGTGGACTCGGCGATCTGGTGGGGCAGCGGGGGCTTCGTGCTCTTCGGTGGCTGGATCGCCGTGCGCCTCCGCAACCGCCGCACCCTTCGGCGCTGGGCGCGGGAGGAGGCGGCCGAGGACGCGCTCTACGCGGCGATCGAAGCGGGGCTCGGGCCGCGGGCCTGACTCCGGCGGTAGCATGGCCGGCAGGAGGTTCGATGCTGCTGGCCCTGATGCTGTCCTGCGAGGACCCCGCGCCGCCCCCCGTGGCGCCGCCGCCCACCAAGGCGCCCCTGGACACCGGGGTGATCGCGGACGCCGAGGAGGTCGAGGCCCCCCGCGAGGCGAACCGCCGGCCCAGGTTCCAGCGGCTCGAGGTCAAGCCCGAACAGCCCACGGTCGAGTCCACGATCGACGCGAAGGTCGAGGTCAAGGACCCCGACGGCGACCTCGTGGACGTGGACCTGTACTGGTACGTCAACGACGAGCAGGTGGGCGGCAACGGCCGCCAGCTCACGTCGACCCACTTCAAGAAGGGCGACGTGGTGGTGCTGAAGGCCGAGGTCTCCGACGGCGTGAACCGCTACGAGAAGGCCGCCGAGCCGGTCACCGTGGTCAACTCCAGCCCGTCGATCACGATCCCGCGGAACGTCACCAGCATCGACGGGTTGCAGCTGGCGGGCACGGATCCGGACGACGATGAGCTCACGTGGCGGGTGGAGGAAGCGCCGCCGGGCTTCACGATCTCCACGCAGGGGAAGGTGTCCTACAAGGGCTCGATGGACGTGACCGAGACCACGGTCTACACCACGCGCATCGTGGCCGAGGACGACTCCGGGGACTTCGCGGTGTGGGAGATGGGCCTGACGGTGGAGGCCGCCACGCAGCCGACGAAGAGCTACACCCGGCCGGCCGAGGACGGGTAGCTGGGCGGTTCGTCAGGAACGAACCGCCCCCGCGCGCACCGCGCGCGGCGGCCGAAGGCCGGGGGGAGCGCGCCCAGCGCGCGGTGCGGGGGCCGGCCCCCGCAGGAGACAGTAGTTGAAAGGGCTCGTGACTTACGAGCCTGTCAACTAGCCGATCGCCTCCAGCAAGCTGTCGACAGCAGCCTGCAGGGGGCCTCCCCCGTCGAGCACGAGGCTGGCGCGCTGCCGCGACGGGGCGACGAACCGCTCGTGCATGGGACGGACGGTCGCCAGGTACTGGTCGAGCACGCTCTCCGCGGTCCGACCTCGCTCGACCAGGTCCCGGCGCAAGCGCCTGGCCAGCCGAAGGTCGCTCGGGGCGTGCACGTAGACCCGGAGGTCGAAGCGCTCCGCCAGCTGCGGGTCGGCCAGCACGAGGATGCCCTCCACCACCAGCACGTCGGGCGCATGCAGGCGTTCGGTCCGATCCTGGCGGCGGTGGCTCGCGAAGTCGTACACCGGGAGCTCGGTCTGCCCCTGGGAACGGAGCTCGTCGAGGTTCTGCACGAGCCGGGCGCTGTCGAGGGCATCGGGGTGGTCGTAGTTGAAGCCCCGCGGCTCGGGCACGTCGCGGTAGTAGCGGTCGTGGCTCAGGAGCGCGGCGCGTGCACCCAGGGCGCCGACGACGTGGCGCGCGATGGTGGTCTTGCCGGAGGCGGTGCCACCGGCGATTCCGACGAGCATCATCCTGCTATTCGGGCGGCTGCGAGGCGGCGACCTGGTCGCGCGAGCCCTCCGCGCCCGTTGCGCTGTCCAGCGGCGCGGGCCCGGGCTCCTCGTCGACCTGCTTGGTGCCGGAGGCGCTGCCCTGGTCGGCCGCGATCACGCTGGCGCGCGAGCCCCACGCGAAGCTCACGACGTCGTCGCCATAGGGCGAGCGGATCTGCACACCGTCCTGGATCCATTCGGCGTCGTGCCGCCTGGAGTACGCCACCGCGAGGTCGAGATCGCCGGAGTGGCTGCCTTCGAGGTAGCTCGCCAGCAGCCCGGAGAGCGCCCCGTAGGGCTCGAAGCACGCGTCGTCCGCGCAGCCCGCGAGGGCGCCCACCGCCGCATCGATCGCCAGCAGATCGGCGGTGCTCGTGACCTCGATGACGCCGGCGGACTCGGCCACCAAAGCGGCGACTGGGGCGCTGAGGTCGCCTTCTGCCGCCATGGCTTCGCCCACGGCCAGGTAGGCCTGGACGAGCGGCTCCAGCAAGGGATCGCCGCAGCAGTGGAGCGGGCGGCGCATGTACGGCGCTGGCTCGGGTGCGGGGACGGGGGCCTTGCTCTTGGCCACCGGTTCGGTCAGAACCGGCTCTTCGATCTCCACGGCAGAGGTAGCGGGCTGCCCACAGGCTGCCAACAGAACGAAGGGGCGCATTCCTGGACCCTAACAGGTCGATTCTTTGGCTGGAAGGCGCTTTCTCCCCGAACCGCACGCACGCGGCGCTTCAGCCCACCGTTCAGCCCGCGGTGATCGTGGCGCGCAGCGTGGCGCCCGGGTGCACCTCGAGCTCCTTGGCCTGCACCTCTCCGTGCACGGTCCCGGTCCGCTCGATCACGAGCCGGTCGCGCACGATCAGCTTTCCGTCCACCGTTCCCGACACCACCACGCGGGCGGCATCCACCTCGCCCTGCAGGCGCCCGGGCTCGCCGATCTCGAGCAGGTCGTCGGTGTAGATGCGGCCCTCGAAGTGGCCGTCGAGGCGAACGCGGCCTTCGAACGCGAGCTCGCCGCTGTAGTGTGCGCCGCGCCCCAGCAGAGCGTTCAGCGGCGCTTCGTCGCGGGCCATGGGGGCTTAGCGGTCGCCGCGGAGGCGCGTGATCAGCCGATCGAGCTCCTCGTCGTCGCCGTAGTCGATCACGATGCGGCCGCCGCCCTTGCTGCGCGGCTTCACGGCCACGCCCGTGCCCAGCGATCGGGTGAGCAGCTCGCTGGCGTAGGTGACGACCTCCCCGCGGCGCTGGGCGACCTTCACGGTGCGCTTCACGTTGGCGCGCTGCTTGACGAGGCGCTCGGTGGCGCGCACGGAGAGGCCGGCCGCGAGCACCTTCGAGACGATGCGCCGCAGCACCTCGCTGTCGTCGACGCCGAGCAGGGCCTTGGCGTGGCCCTGGCTGAGCCGTCCGTCGCTCACGAGGTCGAGGCACCAGGCCGGGAGCTTCAGCAGGCGCAGGCTGTTGGCGACCGAGGAGCGGTCCTTGCCGACCCGCTCCGCGACCTCGGACTGGGTGTAGCCGTAGTCCGCCTGCAGGCGCTGGAAGCCGCGCGCGAGCTCGACGGGATCGAGGTCTTCACGCTGGAGGTTCTCGACCAGCGCGAGCTCGAGCGTGATGGCGGCGTCGGTGGTGTCGTGCACGACCACGGGCACGTCGGTGAGCCCGGCCAGGCCGGCGGCCCGGTAGCGGCGTTCCCCGGCGATGAGGACGTAGCCGTCGCCGCTCTTCCGCACGAGCAGCGGGGTGAGCACGCCGTGCTCGCGGATGCTGGCGGCGAGCTCTTCCAGCGCGGCGGGGTCGAAGCGCGTGCGCGGTTGCTCGGGGTTCGGGGTGATGCGATCGAGGGCCACCGTGGCCAGTCCGCTGGGCTCCTCGACGACCACGGGGGCGAAGACGTCGTCGGGGATCAGAGCGGCCAGACCGCGTCCGAGGGGGCTCTTGCCGTTCGTGCCGTTGGTGGCGGTGCTCATGAGGCTTCCTGCAGGCTCTTGGGGCGGGGATGGCGGGCGATGATCTCGGTCGCGAGGGCCTGGTAGGCCTTGGCGCCCGCGCAGTCCGGGTCGTAGGCCACGATGGGCTTGCCGTGGGACGGCGCCTCACCGAGCCGCACGTTGCGCGGGATCGAGGCCTGGAACACCTCGCCCTTGAACACGCCGCGGACCTGCTCTTCGACGGTCCGACAGAGGTTGTTGCGCGTGTCGAGCATCGTCAACACGATGCCTTCCCGGCGGAGCTTGGGGTTCAGGCCACGCTGGACCTGGACCATCGTGCGGAGCAGGTCGCCCAGCCCCTCCATGGCGTAGTACTCGGCCTGGACGGGGATGAGCACGCCGTCGGATGCGGCGAAGGCGTTCACCGTGAGGAAGCCGAGCGAGGGCGGGCAGTCCATCAGGATGAAGTCGTAGTCGAGCTGGGCCTCGCGCAGGGCCTCGGCCAGGCGGCGTTCGCGCCCTTCGGCGGACGTCAGCTCCACCTCGACCCCGACGAGCGCGGGGGTGGCCGGGGCGAGGTGGAGGTTGTCCAGCGCGGTCGGGCGCAGCACACTCCGAAGCTCCCGGAAGCCGAGCAGCACATCGGCGATGCCCATGTCCTGCTCTTCCTTCGGGAGGCCCAGACCCGAGGACGCGTTGCCCTGTGGGTCGAGGTCGACGAGGAGGGTGGGGTGCCCGGCGTCGGCAAGACAGGCCGCGACGTTGACCGTCGTGGTCGTCTTGCCGACGCCGCCCTTCTGGTTGGAGACAGCGATCACGTGGGACATGGGGGGATGCCTGTGAGCTGCGGGGTGGGGGGAGAGGAACGGGGGAGATGTTCCTCGGGGGGAGTGTCCCGGGGAGGGACTGGAGGGACGATAGTGCGCTTCTCTTGACGAGGCAAGACCTACCGTCCAGTTTTCTGGACGTTCCACGTGGAACATCAGCTCCGTCGGTACGCGTGGACCTCCCGAGGGCGCTCGCCGAGCGCGTAGCGTTCCACGTGGAACAGCGCGAGGCCAGGGACGTGGATCGGCTCTTGACGGGCAACCAGCAGCAGCACCTGCCCCCCGGACACCACCAGGTCGCGCGCCTGCTCGAGGTAGGCGGCGGGCGGGCGGTAGGCTCGGGACACGATTCCCTGCAACGAGCCAGGATCCAGGATCTCCGAGCGGGCGCAGAGCACCCTCGCGTTGCCGAGCTCGGCGCGCGCGACCACCTCGTCCAGGAACGCGGCGCGCTTCCTGCGGCTCTCCACCAGCGTGACCTGGGCCTCCGGATGACGGGCGGCCAGGGCGATGCCCGGGAAGCCCGCTCCGGAGCCGAGGTCCGCCCAGGCTCCGCTCAGAGAGGTCCAGCTCACGGCGCGAGCGGCGTCCTCGAAGTGTTCGTCGATCGGGCCCGGCCCCACCAGGTTCATCACCTTCCGCCAGCGCTCCAGCAGGTCCCGGTGGGTGGTCTCGGCCGGCGTGAGCTTCATGGGTGCGCCCGGGCGAGCCAGGCCGAGAGCGCGGTGATGGCGGCGGGCGTGATGCCCGGCAAGCGTGACGCGGAACCGAGGGTGGCGGGCCGGTGGGCTTGGAGCCTCTGCCGGACCTCGGTGGAGAGACCGGGCACCTGGCCGAAGTCGACGTCGATCAGGGCGGCCGCGTGCAGGGCCGCTGTTCGCCGAGCGCGGTGGGCCTCGCGCTCCAGGTAGCCGGCGTACTTGACGTCGGTCTCGACCTGTTCGGCAGCCTCCGGGTCCAGCTCGGGCAGGTCGACGACCGTGGCGAGGGTGGCGTAGTCCACGCCAGGACGCCGCAGCAGCTCTTCGGCGGACAGGGGCTTGTTCATCGTGCCGACGCCCGCCTCCGAGAGGCGTCGTCGGGTCGTATCGGTTGGACGGAGCGTGTGTTCGAGCGCGCGCCGGGCTGCGTCGATCTGGTCCATCTTGTGCTCGAACCGCGACCAGGCGAGGTCGTCCACCAGCCCGAGCTCACGCCCGGTGGGGGCCAGGCGACGGTCGGCGTTGTCTTCCCGGAGCGCGAGCCGGTGTTCGGCCCGGGAGCTGAACATGCGGTAGGGCTCGCCGCCGATGCCGCGCGTGACGAGGTCGTCGATCAAGACGCCGATGTAGGCCTGGTCGCGCCGGAGCACGAAGGGCCGGTCGAGCGCAGCGCTGACACCGGCCACGAAGCCCTGGGCCGCAGCCTCTTCATAGCCGCTCGTTCCGTTGACCTGGCCGGCGAAGTAGAGCCCGGGCACTGCGGCGTGTTGGAGGTCGTGCCCGAGGCGGGTGGGGTCGACGTGGTCGTACTCGACCGCGTAGCCGTGCTGCACGATGCGCGCGTGCGCGAGCCCGGGGATCGTGGGCAGCAGCGCGTCCTGCACCTCGGCGGAGAGGGACGTGGACAGGCCGTTGACGTACACGCGGTCGGAGTCGAGTCCTTCCGGCTCGAGAAAGAGCTGGTGACGTGGGCGGTCGAAGCGCACCACCTTGTCTTCGATGCTGGGGCAGTAGCGTGGCCCCGTGCCTTCGATCGCGCCGCTGAACATCGCGGAGGTGTGGAGGTGCTCGCGGATGAGCGCGTGGGTGGCTTCCGTGGTGTACGTGATGTGGCAGGGGATCTGCGGGAGCCGGACCGCGGGCGGCTGGAAGGAGAAGTGGAAGCCCGTCAGCGCGTCTTGTTCCTCGCAGGCGGACCAGTCGACGGAGTCGCGGGCGAGGCGCGGTGGGGTGCCGGTCTTCAGCCGCCCGAGGGCGACGCCCAGGCCTCGCAAGGACGTGGAGAGAGCGTAGCTCGCGCCCTCGCCGATGCGACCGCCGGCCTGCGTGTGGCTCCCTCGATGCATCCGACCCGACAGGAAGGTGCCCGTGGTGAGCACGACCTTCGGGGCGAGCAGCCGGCGCCCGTCGGTGAGCGCCAGCCCGGCGATGCGATCCTCGTGGAGCAAGAGTCCCGCGGCTTCGCCCTCCACGAGCTCCAGCTCCGGGAGGGCTGCCAGGGCTGCCTGCAGCGCCGGTGGGTAGCGATCGGTGTCGACCTGGGCGCGGCTCGCTCGGACCGCCAGCCCCTTGCGGGTGTTGAGGTGGCGGAACTGCACGGTGGTGGCGTCGGCGACCCGGGCCATCAAGCCGCCGAGGGCATCCAGCTCGCGGACGAGGCAGCCCTTCGCGAGTCCGCCGATGGCGGGGTTGCAGGACAGGCGGCCGATCTGTGCCATCGAGAGGGTGACCAGCGCGACCCGCCGCCCGAGCCGCGCGGCCGCGGCGGCGGCCTCCGCCCCGGCGTGCCCGCCACCCACGACCACGATGTCGACGTCCATGTTCACGGCGCTTCCCTATCCGATGTTCCACGTGGAACATCGGCCGGACGATAGGCTCTCGCATGGCTCAACGGGCACCGGTCGCCGCTCTGCTCGTGATGGGGCTCGTGCTGCCCTTCGTCAACAAGCCGGTGCACGTGGACGACGCCAACTTCCTCGCGTTGGCGCGGGGTGCGGCTGCGGATCCATGGCGACCGCACGCGATCGACATCAACTGGCAGGGCACCACAGAGCGCGCCTTCGACGTGCTGTCCAACCCACCGGGCATCGGCTGGTGGCTGGCTCCGGTGGCCGACGCCGGGGTGGTCGTGCAGCACCTGGTCATGTGGCCCTGGCTCGTGGTGGCGCTGTGGGGGGCCTGGTGGCTCGGCAAGACGCTGGTCGGCGCCGGGCGCGTGACGATGCTGGTGCTGTGCACGTCACCGCTCGTGGTCCTGGCGGCACAGTCGCTCACCCCCGACCTGCCCTTGTTCGCCTGCGCCGTCGCCGGGGTGGCCGGGTTCCTTCGGGGACGGCGCGCGTGGGCCTTTGCCCTGCTGGCCGGCTGCGCCGCGCTGTTCCGCTACTCGGGCCTCTGCCTGGTGCCCCTGTTGATGCTCGCCGGTGGGCTGCGAGGCGGCGTCCGCGGCGTGGCCCTGGGAGCGCTTGCGCTCGTGCCCTTCCTGGCGCTCACCGCCCACGACCTCCTGGCCTACGGCGAGTCGCACTTCGTCGCGATGACCAGCTTCCAGGGTGTGGCCAACACGCCGCGTGACGTGTTCCGAAAGCTCGCGGCGGCGCTCGCCATGCTCGGGGGCGCGGGGCTGTTTCCGCTGGTGAGGAGCCGGTGGTCGCTGGTGGCCGGTGGCCTGGGTGCCCTGATCGGCCTCGGCGCCGTCTGGATCTCGGACATCGGCGGTCTGGGCGCCCTGTTGACGGTGGCCTTCGTCGCCCTGGGCGCCGCCGACCTCTCCAAGGTGCGGGCCCGCTCCCGCGACGATCGGATCGTGGCGGCGTGGGTGATCGGCGGGCTGTTCTTCCTGCTCACCCTGCGCTTCACGGCAGCGCGCTACTGGCTGCCGTTCCTGCCCGCAGTCGCCGTGGCGGGCCTGAGGCTGAAGCCGCGGAGGGCGGTGATCGGGGTGGTGATCGGTGCGCAGGCGGTGATCGGGCTGTTGCTGAGCCTGGACGATCGCGCCTTCGCGAAGGCCCAGCGCGACGCAGCCCTGGCCGTGATCGAGGCGTTCCCGGAGGGTGGACGCTTCGCCGGGCACTGGGGCTGGCAGCACACCCTGGAGGCGGCGGGGTGGGAGCCGCTCGAGGAGGACGGCGCGCCCGGGCCGATCTTCGCGACCGCCCAGAACCCCTGGCCGCAGACCTCGGACCCGGGCACCTGCCTGGCGGAGCTCTGGAGCTACGAGGTGCCGGATCGGCGCGCTGGACCGCGGGTGCACACCCGCGATGGACGCGCGAACCTGCACGCCTTCCTGATCGCGGGCACGCCGCCCCTCGAGACCTACGCGCCCTGGGGCCTCAGCGACGAGCCCTACGAACGGGTGGTGGTCTACGGGCCCTGCGACTGAGCGTTGGTCAGGTGGACAGATTTCCAACCGGTTGGAAATCTGACCACCCAGGTGGTCACTCCGGGTCGCAGGGGCCGTCGCAGAAGTGCTCGACCTCGCCGGTCTGCAGGAAGTGCACGATCTGCTGGCGCCCGGGCTCGCTGCGGGGCGGGTTGTTGTGCGGGTCGGACCAGCCCTCGCCGTAGGCGTTGTGGTCGGCCTCGACGGGCGCGACCTCGCCGTAGTCGAACTCCATGACCCCCGAGCCGGTGAAGGGGGTGGCCGCGCTCTCGAGGCCCCAGATGCTGCGATTCGCCGGCTCGACCAGCGTGGCCTCCACGGTCCGCGCGACGAGGTGGCCGCCGAGCTCGCTCACCGAGCCGTCGCCGATCGCGATCTGCATGAGCACCTCCTTGCCGGGGGTGCCGTCCCAGAGACCGGTCTGGAGGAAGGGCGACCAGCCGCCGGTCTCTCCGGTGGCCCAGAGCACCTCGAACAGGTGGATGAGCACGCTGATGTCCGCCCAGTCCTCGTACATCACCTTCATCATGTCGAGGAACACGTCGAAGCCCGACGCACGGGTCAACAGCAGCGAGAAGGGCGCTCCGGGCACCATCAGCACAGCGCGCTTCACGTCGGGGCTGTAGGCCGTGTAGCCGCCGCCGATCACCGCGCCCTGGCTGAGGCCGTAGAAGACCAGCCCGTTCGACATGCTCAGCACCGGTGTGCCGTCCACCGCCAGCGCGTCGTCCTGGAGCATGGGGCCCTGCATCATCCGGGCCCCGATCGCGAACTCCGCCCAGGCCTGCATCAGGCGCTCGGGGATCTGGCCGAAGTCGCTGCCGCCGTCGATCATCATCAGCGTGATGGCGCCGGAGTCGGTGGCCGACATGCCGGTCCAGTCCAGCGCGAACACGATGCCGGGCAGCTCCTCGGCGGTGTCGGCCAGCCAGCTCGTGTCGATCTCACCCTGGTGGTTGAGCAGCCCGTGCCCGTACTGCACGAGCCAGCCCGCGCGCGGCTCCTCGAGCAGCGTGCAGGGGATGAGGATGTCGAAGCCCACCTCCACGTCCTCGACGTAGACGGGCTGATCGCCGTCGAACACCATGCGACCGCCGGGGCCGTGGTCTTCGAGGTAGCTGGGCACGGTCAGCTCGCCGAGGATCTCGCGCCCCCAGCCGCCTTCGCTGCAGTCCCGGTCCTCGACGCTCTCGATGCGGTAGCTCGGTGCGTCGCCGGTCCGCTCCAGGGCGTCGTCGCGCAGCCAGACGGCGGGGCCCAGCTCGTGCTCGGCCGACGCGGTCACGAAGTCCCAGGCGAGCTGCAGCTCGTCGCGCGCGAAGCCGGCGTCGTCGAGAACGGGGAAGATGACGCTGTCGTAGTGGTCCTGCTGCCGAAGCAGATCGTCGTCGTCGGAGCTTCCCGCCTGCAGGTCGGCGAACCCCGTGGGCGTGTCGATGGGCGCGCCGCCACCGTCGACCAGCCCGCGGAGGCCGACCACGTAGCGGGTGGCGTGGTCGAAGGGCACGGCGGGTCGGAGCAGCAGCACCCGGCGGTCGTCCTGCTCGGCCCGGGCCTCGAGCTCCACCCAGTGGGGCACGCGCTCGCCGGTGTCGGCGTTGACGATGACCGTCTTCACGTCGTCGTCGAGGTAGGCGCCGAGGTCCTGGTGGCCGATCACGCCCTCGATGGAGGCGCCCGGGAAGAGGGCGACGAGCGACCCCATCACGGGAAAGCCGTCCTTCCGCGCGTAGGGGGCCGGATCGATGCCGGCGCCGTCGACGTTCACCGGCAGGCTGCCCTCGGCGAAGTCGATGCGGTAGCCGGTGCCGGTGGCGGGGTCCTCGCTCAGGTAGAAGCTCGACGGGAAGGGGAGCAGGCAGTGGCTGTCCATCACGGGGTTGCAGTCGCCGCGGGGGGCGAGCTCGGCCAGCGCGGTGTCGGTGCCGTGCTGGCAGGCCATCAAGAGCGCGATCATGGCGCCTCCGTCATCGGGTCGACCACTTCGGCGACCCCGGTGTCGAGCCAGGTCTGCCAGAAGTGGAGGTACTGGGCCACGCCGGAGTCCGAGCCGTGGATGTGGGTGTGGGTGGCGTCCTGGAGCACGCCGTCGTCGACCATCTCGTCGAACTGGTAGAGCAAGCCTGTGCGCCCGTCGAGGTTCGCTGCGAGCGGCAGCGCTCCCGCCTCGTCGAGGCCTGCGACCTCCTGGAGGATCGGATCGGCGTGCTCGACGCCCGCGGCCCGTGCCAGCACGCGCGTGCAGGCGTTGGGGATGATGTCGTCGTCGAGCACCTGGGTGAGGAGCAGGTCGCGTTCGCCATTCAGGACCGCGCCCACGTGGTGCACGGCGTCGCCGCGTTCGACGGCGGCCTGCAGCATGGGGAAGAAGCGGTCGACCTCGCCCTGGGAGGTGCCCTCGGGGGCCATCAGCGCGATCATGGGCGCGAAGATCTCGCCGCGGTGCACGATCTCGGTGACGCGCCCGCCGGGGGTGGCCAGCTCCGCAGCTGTGATGCCTTCGTCGAGGGCGAGGAGCTGGGGCCCCATGATCCCGCCCAGGCTGTGCCCCGCGTAGCCCATCGGGCTCGGAAGCACGTCGCTCGCACCGTCGCCGTCGAGGTCGGGCTCGCTGCGCAACGCCTCGGCGAGCTGGAGCTTGTCCCACGCCGCACGCCGCCAGCCGTCGCGCAGCCGCCGGACCTCGAAGCTCTGTTCGTAGACGTCGATCCCGAAGAAGTCGAAGACCCAGAAGAAGTCCTCGTCCGGCGCGCCGGCCGGGTGTTCGTGGTGGCTGGGCGCGTCGATGCTGGCAACCCCCAGGCCCGCGGCCGCGAGGGTCCGGGCCACGCCCTTGCCTTCGCTGCGCTTGCCCCCCAGACCGTGCCCGTAGATCACCACGGGGACGGGGCCGTCCGCGCCGCTCGGCAGCCAGATGCTGACCGGCAGCGTGTAGGTCTGCTGGGCGGTGGGTTCGGCGAGCACGTGGTCGTCGCCCAGGAAGTCCAGGGCTTCGAGGCTCGCCTCGCAGCTCACCACGTCGCCTTCGTCGGTGCACCCGAGCGCGGCGAGGGACGGGGTGTGGTCGGCGAGCTCCGCCTGCACCTGGGCGTCCGCACCGTCGAGTGTCTGCGTGGTGAACACCGTGGCTGCATCCACCTCGTCGGCTCCCCAGCCGGTGGCCGCCGTGAGGGCTGCGTAGCGCCCGTGGAGCCGCTGCAGCAGCGGATCCTGGTACGGGTCGGCGCGCAGCAGGCCGTGGAGGTCGGGGCTGGGGTACACCTCGCGCCCCTCGGCGTCGAGGGCTCCCGCCACGGCCAGCCCGTAGGCCGTTCCTGGTGCCAGCGGGAAGAGCGGCGTGGCGATGAGCGTGGCGTCGTCGTCGGTGAGCTCGAGCTCGATCGCGTGCTCGCTGCCGGTGGCCAACTCGACGAGCCGCACGGTGCTGTCGGTGAGCGAGTCGGGGTCCAGAGGCGCTGTGAAGCGCAGCACGATCCCCGCGGCGAGGCTCCAACCGTCCAGCTCCTCCAGCGCTTCGACGAGGGTGAAGTCGCTGGGGATCTGGGCTCGGAGGTCGTCGCCGGCCTGATCGGCGAACGCGACCTGCAGGCCGTCGTCGGTGTCCACCGTGTGGAGGTCATCGGGGAAGGTCGTGAGCGTGCTCAGAGGCTCGTACCAGCCGGCGGTGGCGCCGACCGGCACCGCGTAGGCGGGACCCGGATCGGGGGCGCAGGCGAGGAGCAGGAGCATCACGGAACGCTAACCGTCGCGGGCCGGGGCTCGGCTCCTCGTGCTGGCCACGTGGTCTACGATGGGCACGCGGAGCGCGCATGCAGATCCTCCTGGAGCCCCACGACTACGTGCGGCTCGCGTCCATCGCGCGCAGCTTTCGGCGCCTCAACCAGTGCATCCTGCTCTCGCTCGCGGGCGTCGCGGTGGCGTTCGCCGGCATCTTCGTGGCCACGGTCAACGAAGAAGCCGGCCTGCTGGTGGCGATCCTCGGGGGGACGGCGGCGCTGATCGGCAACGTGGGCGGGCTGATCTACGCGTACCGGACGGGCCGCGACGCGGGCGGCAGCGGCACCACGGTGATGCTGGTGCTGTTGATCGGCTTCCTCTTCGGCTGTGGGGCGCTGCTCGCGATGCTCTACGCGGCGAACAAGGCCACCCAGGAGCTGCGGCTCGCGGGCGTGCACGTCAGCCTGTTGGGGGTGCGTGCCCAGGAGCTGGCTCGTCTGGAGGCGGCGGCCGTCTGAACGACTGCGGGCCCGCCCGAAGGCGAGCCCGCAGCTGCGCGTGGAGCGCAGGCCGTGCGCTACAGAGCTTCGCCCGCGGGCTCTTCGGGATCGACCTCGAGGCCTTCCTCGTCGATCGGGGCCTCGGGGGTGACCGAGCTCACGTCGTAGTCGCCGATCCTGGCGGCGGTGAAGTCGGTCTCCAGGCGCAGCTCGGTGTGCACGGTGAGGTTGTCGCCGAGCTGGCACTGGCCGGCCCAGGTGAAGACCACCATGCCGTCCTCGATGGCGCTCGCGTCGTCGTTGAACTGGCCCTCGACCGTGCCGACGCCGAGCACCTGGCAGGCCGCGTTGCCGTTCAACCCGAGGCCGGAGAGCATGGTGAAGCTGCCGTCGTCGGCCATGGAGCCGCCCATGCGCTGACCGGGGCTGCCGCGCTCGTCGTCGAGGTTCACGAAGTTCAACAGGCCGTACTCCGGCCCCCACGGCTGATCGACGGCGGCGTCTCGCCAGTAGGCCTCCGAGGGGCACTCGTTGCCCTCCTCCCCACACACCTGCGTGAGCTCGAAGCTCTCGCCGTTCCACTCGATGAGCTCCTCGGAGCCGGCCTCCACCTCGGCGACCAGCTCGCCGTCGATGTAGATGCGCAGGTTGTCGCTGTAGGCGACCTCGAAGTTGCCCATCACGTCGCGCGGCTCGGCGAGCTCGCCACAGGCGGTGAAGGCGGCCAGGGAGGTCAGGGAGGTCAGGGTCAGGGCGGTGCGGTTCATGGTGGCTCCTCTTGGGTTGCGAGGGTTCGACCCACCGGCCTCGCGGGACTGAAAGAACGGATGTCACCTTTTGTTGCGCACGCCGAAAATTCGCTGCTAAGTTCGCGCGCTCGGAGGCTTCCTGATGCGCGCCCTGATGCTGATCGGCTCGACCCTGACCCTGGTGTTGACCGCTTGTGAGAAGTCGGATCTGCCCGACACCGGAACCGTTGTGGAAGACGACACCGCTGGCGGCGGCGACGGCGGTGATGGTGGCGACAGCGGCGACGGGGGCACCGACGCCGACCAGGACGGCTACACGGTCGAGGAGGGCGACTGCGACGACGAGGATGCGTCGGTGTCCCCGGGCGCCGAAGAGGTCTGTGACGGCGTCGACAACGACTGCAACGGCCTGACCGACGACAACGCCAGCGATGCGAGCACCTGGTACCTCGACGGCGACAGCGACGGCTACGGCGACGACGCCAACGCGGTGCAGCAGTGCGACGAGCCGGTGGGCTTCGTGGCGTCCGGCGGCGACTGCGACGACGGCGACGCGGCCTACCACCCCGAGGCCGAGGAGTCCTGCGACGATCCCAACGACTACAACTGCGACGGCAGCGTGGGGTACGAGGATGCCGATGGCGATGGCCACCCGGCCTGCGAGGACTGCGACGATGGGGATGCGCAGGTCAACCCGGACGGCGTCGAGGTCTGTGACGACGACGACAACGACTGCGACGGCCTGATCGACGACGCCGACGACTCGACCATCGGCCAGGACACCTGGTACAGCGACGGCGACGGCGACGGCTTCGGCGACCCGGACAGCACCACCGAGGCCTGCGACGCGCCCAGCGGCTACGTCGACGACCTCCAGGACTGCGACGACAGCGACCGCACGATCAGCCCCGACGCCGAAGAGGTCTGCGACGACGTCGACAACGACTGCGACGGCACCGTGGACGAGCCCGACGCGGCCGATGCGGCCCTCTGGTACTACGACGGCGACGGCGACGGCTACGGCAACACGCCCACGCTGCAGGCCTGCGAGCAGCCCTCGGGCTACGTCGCCGATCCCGGCGACTGCGACGACAGCACCGCCGACGTGAACCCCGACGCCACCGAGGTGTGCGACGAGCAGGACAACGACTGCGACGGCTCGGTCGACCCCGACACGTCGGCCGACGTGAGCACCTGGTACGCCGACGACGACAGCGACGACTACGGCGACGCCGACGACAGCACCGAGTCCTGCGACCAGCCCAGCGGGCACGTGTCCGACGCCACCGACTGCGACGACCTCTCGAGCGACATCTACCCGGGTGCAGACGAGTACTGCGACGGCATCGACAACGACTGCGACAGCTCCGTCGACGAGACGGGCGCCGTGGACGTGATCACCCAGTACGTCGACAGCGACGGAGACGACTACGGCACCGGCACCAGCACCATCGACTGCGATCTGCTGTCCGGCTACGCGGTGGCCAGCGGCGACTGCGACGATGGCGACAGCGCGGTCAACCCGGACGCTGTCGAGGTCTGTGACGACGTCGACAACGACTGCGACGGCGACGCCGACAGCGACGCGGTCGATGCCGGCACCTACTACGCCGACGACGACGGCGACGAGCAGGGCGACGCGACCGACAGCCAGACCATGTGCGACCAGCCCTCCGGCTACGTGGCCGACGACTCGGACTGCGACGACACGGACAGCGCCACCTTCCTGGGCGCCGACGAGGTGTGCGACGGCGCGGACAACGACTGCGACAGCACGGTGGACGAGGCGGCGATCGACGCCAGCTACGGCTACGAGGACGACGACGGCGACGGCTTCGGTGGCTCCGACTACGACCTGCACTGCGCCGCGGTCGACAACGACTGGGACTGCGACGACAGCGACAGCGCCAACCCGCAGTACGTGGACGCGCTCGCCGGCACGCTGGCGTCGGTCGGCTCCCTGGACGATCCCTGGCTCACCATCCAGGAAGGCATCGACGCCGCCACGCAGTGCGTGCTGGTCTCGGACGGCACCTACTACGAGGCGATCGACTTCGGGGGCAACGACCTGCTCGTGGAGTCGCTGGGCGGCTCCGGTTCCGCCACCATCAACGCATCGGGCCAGAGCGCGCCGGTCGTCACGATGAACAGCGGCGAGTCCAGCGGCGCGGAGCTCGTCGGCTTCACGCTCGAGGGCGGCTCGGGCTACGAGTCCACCACCTCCTCGAGCAGCTCGTGCGGTTCGGGTGAGACCTGCGTGGACTACTACGTGACGACCTGCGGCGGCGGCCTCTACCTCGACGGTGCCACGCCCACACTGACCGACATCATCGTGCAGGACAACACGGTCACCGCGGACGAAGACACCACCGACGGCAACGACACCTACACCTACTACAGCTACGGTGGCGGCCTGTGCGCGCTGAACACCACGCTGAGCCTGTCGGGCGTGGACGTGTTGCGGAACGACGCCGAGGAAGGTGGTGGTCTGTACATCGACGCGTCGAGCTCGGTCACCTTCGAGCAGGGCTGGGTGCAGGGCAACTCCGCCGACAACGGCGCGGGCCTCGAGCTCGATGGCGGCACGCTCTACCTCGAGAACGTGGCCGTCACCGACAACACCGCCACGGCCACCGGCGGCGGGATCACGGCGATCGACGGCACCGCCTACGTCATCAACGCGACCCTGGGCAACGACGACGCGCCCACGGGCGGCGGGCTGTACCTGTCGGGCACTGCGATGACGCTGCGCAACAGCATCGTGTACGGCGCTGCGACCGGTGAAGGCGTGTACAGCGACGGCACCGCCACCCTGTCTGCCACCTACAACAACGTGTACGGCAGCGCGGGCGGCGACTTCACCGGCGTGACCGACCCCACGGGCACCAACGGCAACATCAGCTCCGATCCGCTCTTCGTCGACTGGGCGAACGGTGACTGGAGCCTGGGGGCGGGCTCGCCTTCGATCGACGCCGGCAACCCCTCGTCCAGCTACGACGACGCCGATGGTACCGCCAACGATCAGGGCGCTTGGGGTGGACCTGGGGCGGACTGGGAGTAGAGCTCCCGGCCTGGAACGGCCCTGCTGTGTTGGAGTTCTTGGATCTTCGCAGCCTCGGGTCGCGAGACATCACGCCGCGTGACATTCGGTGACAATCAGGGCCTCGGGCGCCAAGTAGAACGCCGCTCCTCTGGGGTGTTCCCATGCGTTCGATTCCGATGATCCTGACGGCGTTCCTGCTCACCAGCACGGTGGCCTGCGACCTGGCCAAGACCGACTACGACACCGGCGTGTCGGACCTCGACGACGTCGACGGGGACTCGGACGAAGACGCGGACGAAGCCGCCGAGGAGTCGTCCGGCGGCAATGGCGAGGACGGCGGAGACGGTGGCGACGGCGGCAGCGAAGGCGATGCCGACAACGACGGCTACACCAGCGTGGCCGGCGACTGCGACGACACCGACCCCTTCACCTACCCGGGCGCCGACGAGACCTGCGACGACGACGACAACGACTGCGACGGTGTGGTCGACGAGGACGCCAAGGACGGCACCGCGAGCTGGCTCGACGACGACGGCGACGGCTTCGGCAACAGCGCCACCTACGCGGTGCGCTGCGACGAAGGTGTGACCAACGGAGCCGACTGCGACGACGGCGACGCGACCGAGCCCCACTACGTGGTGGATGGCGCGTCCGGGGCCTCCGACGGTTCGGTGTTGCGCCCATGGCCCACCATCCAGGACGGCATCGACAACGCTCGCGAGTGCGTGGCGGTCGAGGCTGGCTCCTACACCGAGAACGTGGACTTCGGCGGTCGCGACGTGATGGTGACCGGCCTCGGCGGCGCCGCCGAGACCGTGATCGACGGGAACAGCCGCGGTCCGGTGGTGAGCTTCGCCAGCGGTGAAGGCTCCGGTGCGGTGCTGACGGGCTTCACGCTCACGGGCGGCTCCGGCTTCGAGGAGGAGAGCTCCAGCTCCTACTCCTGCGGCTCCGGGGACACCTGCACCGACTACTACACGACCTGGTGCGGTGGCGGCCTGTACATCGACGGCTCGAACCCCACGCTCAGCGACCTCGTGGTCGAGGACAACGTGGTGTACGCCCCAGCCGACAGCACCTCGGGCGACGACACCTACACCTACCTGGGGTACGGCGGCGGCGCGTGCGTGCGGAACGCCAACGTGACCTTCACGGGCGTCACCTTCGCCGACAACTCCGGCGACGAGGGCGGCGCGGTCTACATCGAGAGCACCGGCAGCGCGGCCTTCGAGCAGTCGAGCTTCGTGGGCAACACGGGCGAGAGCGGTGGTGCGGTCCAGGTGGACGGCGGCGCGGTCAGCCTGACCAACGTGCTGCTGGCCTGGAACGAGGCCGATCTCGCCGGTGGCGGCCTGCTGGTCGCAGACGGCACCGCGACCCTCACCAACGTCACCCTGGGCGGCAACAGCTCCGCGCAGGGCGGGGGCCTCTACCTCTCCGGAAGCTCGGTGGGCAGCGTCGAGAACACCATCGTGTACGGAAGCACGGGAGAAGGCGTGAAGGTCGACGGCGGTTCTTCGTACAGCGGCAGCTACAGCAACGTCTACGGCAACAGCGGTGGGCAGTACGAGGGCACCACCGACGTGACCGGAACCAGCGGGAACCTGAGCTCCGACCCGGACTTCTCGTCGGTGAGCTCCGACGGCAACCCCAACAACGACAACTGGGGCCTGGCCCCGATGTCCCCGTCGAAGGACGCCGGCAACCCCGCGCCGGCGATGAACGACGAGGACGGGAGTCGGAACGATCAGGGCGCCTACGGCGGTCCTGACGGTTCCTGGCTCTAGCAGCGACACCTCCCGAGGCAAGGACTCCATGCGCACCCTTCCCCTGATGCTCGTCTCCGGACTGCTCACCCTGACCGTCGCCTGCGACGACAAGGCCGCCTACGACACCGGCACGACCGAGACCCCTGGCGACGGCGACGGCGACGGCGACTCCGACGCGGACGAGAGCCCCGACGAGGGCGACTCCGGCGACACCGACGACGGCTCCGTGGGCTCCGACACCGACGACGACGACGGCGACGGCTACACCGAGCGCCAGGGCGACTGCGACGACGCCGACGCGAGCGTGAGCCCGGACGCCTCCGAGATCTGCGACGGCGTCGACAACGACTGCGACGGCACCGTGGACGGCGAGGACGCCATCGGCGCCTCCGCGTTCTACCGGGACGCCGACGGCGACGGCTACGGCAACGACGCCGACGCCCGCACCGCGTGCGACGAGCCCAACGGCTACACGAGCGTGGGAGGGGACTGCGACGACGCCGACGCCGCCTACCACCCGGGCGCGTCGGAGTCCTGCGACACGGATCTCGACTACAACTGCGACGGGTACACCGCCTACGAGGACAACGACGGCGACGGCTACCCGGCGTGCGAGGACTGCGACGACGGCAACCGCCTCGTGAACGACGGCGGCACCGAGGTGTGCGACGACATCGACAACGACTGCGACGGGCTCTACGACGACGCGGACGACTCGGTGAGCGGTCAGGACACCTGGTACGAGGACGCCGACAACGACGGCTACGGCGACGCGCGGAGCGACCAGGAGGCCTGCGACCAGCCCAGCGGCTGGGTGGCCAACGACTCCGACTGCGACGACGACGACGCCAACAGCAACCCGCTGGAGGACGAGGTCTGCGACGACGCGGACAACGACTGCAACGGGATCGTGGACGACGACGCCGACGACGCGACCGACTGGTACAGCGACGGCGACGGCGACGGCTACGGCGCCGGACCGGCGACCACGTCGTGCGACGCGCCGAGTGCCTCGTGGTCCGACGTCGATGGTGACTGCGACGACAGCGACGACACCAGCTACCCGAGCGCCGCCGAGAGCTGCGACGAGGTGGACAACGACTGCGACAGCACCGTGGACGAGGACGCGATCGACGCCGAGTACGGCTACGCGGACGACGACGGCGATGGCTTCGGCGACGCCAGCAGCTACGACCTGCACTGCGACGTGGTCTCGAACGACTGGGACTGCGACGACAGCGACTCCAGTGAGCCGGTGTACGTCGACGCGAACGCATCGGGCTCGATGAGCGGCACGATCGACCGGCCCTACGACAGCGTGCAGGACGGCATCGACGGCGCGCGCCAGTGCGTGGTGGTCGAGAGCGGCACCTACACCGAGACCATCGACTTCGGCGGCAAGGACGTGCTGGTCACGGCGGTCGACGGCAACGGCGAGACCACGATCGACGCCAACGGCGCCGGCCCGGTGGTCACCTTCGCCGATGGCGAGGGCGCAGGGGCCGAGCTCCGCGGCTTCACGCTGACCGGGGGCTCCGGCTACGAGAGCACCACCTCGTCGAGCTACAGCTGCGGGTCGGGTGACACCTGCACCGACTTCTACACCACCTTCTGCGGCGGTGGCATCTACGTGGACGGGGCCACGCCGACGCTGGCCGACCTGGTCATCGAGGACAACGACGTGGTCGCGCCGGCCAACACCACCTCGGGCGACGACACCTACACCTACTACAGCTACGGCGGTGGGCTGTGCGTGCTCGCGAGCAACCTGACCATCGGCGACGTGGACTTCTGGGACAACTCGGCGGACGAGGGCGGCGCCATCTACGTCGACGCGACGGCGAGCCTCTCGGTGGAGCGCGCCTGGATCGCGAGCAACGTCGGTGAGAACGGGGGCGGCGTGCAGGTCGACGGCGGGAGCCTGAGCCTGACCAACGTGGCCAGCACCTGGAACAGCGCCACCGCGGTCGGCGGCGGCGTGCTCGCCATCGACGCGACCGTGACCGAGGAGAACGTCACCCATGGCGGCGACGACGCCCCGGTCGGCGGCGGCCTCTACCTCTCGGGCAGCTCCACCGGCACGGTGATCAACTCCATCGTCTACGGCGCTGGCACCGGCGCGGGGGTGACCGTGGACGCCGGGAGCTTCAGCGGCAGCTACAACAACGTCTATGGCAACGGCGGCGGCGAGTACGACGGCACGAGCGACCCGACCGGGTCGAGCGGCAACCTGAGCGCGAACCCGCTGTTCACCGACGTCACCGACGACGGCAACGATCAGAACGACGACTGGTCGCTGCGTTCCACCTCGCCTTCGGTCGACGCGGGCAACCCCTCCGCGGTCTACGACGACGACGACGGCACCAACAACGACCAGGGTGCCTGGGGTGGCGCGGACTCGACCTGGGACTGAGTGCAGCGCGCTGAACGCGCCGGGAGATCCTCGCCTGTCGTAGGATGCCCCGGTCTGCGGCATGCGCCGCCTGGAGGTCCCCATGTTCGCGTCCCTCATGCTCCTGCTCGGCTGCCCTTACGGCGTCGACGTCGAGGGGGAGACCGTGGAGGTCACCAGCCCGGCCGGTGACGTCACCGTCACCGACGACGGGGTCGAGGTGAAGTCGCCCGCGGGCGAGATCAACGTCACCGAAGACGGCGTGGTGATCGACGGTGCCGACGGCTCCAAGATCACGGTGGGCGACGACGGGGTGAAGGTCACCGACGGTGAAGGCGACCAGGTCGACATCGAGGTGAGCGAGGACGGTGTGAAGGTCGAGGCCGACGACGGCAAGGCCTCGGCCGAGGTGAAGGTCGGCAAGGGCAAGCGCAAGGGGCGGTGAAGTCCAGCCTTCCCTGGCTCGCCGCAGCCACCGCGCTCTACGCGGCGGCGGCGCTCTTCCAGCTCTACCCGGCGTGGCTCGATCTCGACCACGGCGTGGTCGGGGACTGGATGCACCCGGACATGATCTCCAACCACTGGCTCTACCGCTGGTTGCCCGAGGAGCTGACCGGCGGCGGCTCCATCGTGCACAACAGCCGCTACTACCACCCGATCGGCGACGGCCCGTGGCTCGCCGGGAACGGGTCGGATGCGGTGCCTTACACCTTGGTCGCTCTGTGGATGGACTGGCCCGGATCGGCCACCGCCTGGGTGGCGATCCTGATCGTGCTCAACGGGCTGAGCGGCTTCGCGCTGTCCCGCGCTGCGGGCGCCTCCGCAGCGGCGGCGCTGGTGGGCGGGCTGTTCCTCGCGTGGTGTCCGTACGTGGCCTTCGAGCTGGGCTGCGCGCGCTTCGCGCAGGGGCCGCTCTACTGGTTCGCGTTCTTCCTCGCGTGCTGGATCCGGCTGCTCGATCGACCCAGCTGGGGCCGCGCGGCGGCGGCCGGAGCGCTCTACTCGGCCTGCGCGTTCATGTACTGGTACTACGGGCTGTGGGCGGCGCTCTTCGGGGCGGTCCTGTGGGCCTTCCGCCCCTCGGTGCCTGCTCTGTTGCGCTTCCTGCCCTTCGCGGTGGCGGGCACGGTGCCCTTCCTCGCGGTGTTCCTCAGCCACTGGGCGGGCATTCCGGGCACGGTCGACGAGGGCTTCCCCCACGTGCTCGCGATCGAGAGCGGGCTCCCGGTGACCTTCCCGCTCTCGAGCGGCACCGGCGCGCTGTCCACGATCGTGCTGCCCTGGCTGCTCACGGGCTTCGCGCTGGCGGGCCTGAGGCGCCCGTGGAGCGCGTTGCAGCGCGGGCTGGCGCTGGCGGCGCTGCTGTTCTACCTCCTCGCCCTCGGTCCGCACCTCCTGCTCCCCGACGGCTCCGACAGCGGACTCCCGGCCCCGTACCTGGCCGCGTATGGCGGCGTGGGCCTGCTCCGGCGCTTCTGGTGGCCCTACCGGCACATCGCGGCGCTCACGATCGCGCTCGTGCCCCTCGCCGCGCTCGGTGTGGAGCGGGTCCTGAGGGCGGCCGGCGAGTTCAAGCCGCACGCGGTGGCCGCGCTCGTGGCCCTGCTCCCGATGGAGCTCTCGGCGCGCGCGGCCAACCTGGGCGTGGTGACCAGCTGGTGGGAGGAGCCGGAGGCCTACGCCGAGCTCGCGGAGCGTGAGGGCGACGTGCTGCTCGAGCTGCCTCTGTCGTCGCAGATCACGCGCTCCCAACAGTCGCTGTCGTACCAATGGGTCCACGGCAAGACCCTCGCCAACGGCCACGCGATGTGGGTGGAGCGCGTGCGCCCAGACGCCTGGGACGACTGGATCGCAGGGCACCCGCTGCTCGATGCCCTGCACCGCCAGGAGCTCGGCGAGGAGGTGGGGACCGTGGAGCTCGACGCGGCCAGCTTCGAGGCGCTCGAGGCCGACGGTCTGCGGCTGATCACCGTGAGCGCGGAGTTCTTCCCCGGCAAGCTCGGCGACCTCGCGGAGCTGCACGCGCAGACCTTGACCGCCCTGTTCGGCGAGCCGGTGCACGAGCAGGACGCGCTGCAGGTCTGGGACGTGGCGAGTTGGACCGGCGTCGACTCCGTCGCCTTCGAGAGCTTTGCGGTGCCCTCGGAGTACGTGACCCAGGAGGGGGGGATCGATCCTCACGCCGCGAGCGTGCACAGCCTGGGCTGGCGACCCCTGAACAAGGACGTTCCCCCCGTCATCCCGCCGGAGGAGGCCTTCGCCAAGGAGACCGACGCCGAGCGCGATCGGCGGATCCAGACGCTGCCGCCCATGGTGCGACGCCGCATCGAGCGGGAGCAGGGGGAGTGAGGCCGGTCGCGGTGCTGACGGGGCTGGTGGTGCTCACGCTGTTGGTGACGTGGCCCGCGGAAGGGCCGGGCGTGTGGACGCAGCAGGCCATCGGGCACCCCTATGGCGACCTGGCCGACCACTACTGGGGCACCTGGTGGTTCGGTCGGGAGCTGCTCGAGGGCCGCCTGCCCACCTCCACGAACATGAGCCACTTCCCCGACGCGCTGCGTCTCTGGTACGTCGACCCGCTGGGCGCCCTGATCGCGCTTCCGCTGCGCCTCCTCGGCTTCCCGATGGCCTGGAACGGCCTGCTCTTCGTGCAGGTCTTCGGCACGGCGCTGGCGACCTGGTTGGCCGCGCGCGACCTGCTGGGACGCGAGGCTGCGCCGCTCGCGACCGTGGTGGTCGCCGGGCATCCCTTCGTGCTCGGCCTGTTGCACTCGGGGCTCTCGGAGTACCTGGGGCTGTGGCCGGTGGTGCTGTTCACGTGGGCTGCGATCCGCGGCCTCGGGCTGGATCCACAGGGCCGTCCACCGCCCGCTCGAGCCCCGTGGTACCTGGGCTTCGCGCTGTTGGCCTGCGCTCTACAGGCGCCCTACTACGCGGTGTTCGCCGGTCTGTGGGTGGCTTGTTGCGTGCCCGGGGACGGCTGGCAGCCGCGCCTGGGAGCAGTGGTTCGAGGCCTCACACGGGGTGTGGCGCTGTGTGTGCCGGTGGCCGTCGCGGTGGGGTTGAGCTTGATGGGGGCGGCGGCGGTCGACAGCGACACCGCGCCGGGCTGGGCTCTGGCGGAGCTTCCGGCCACCGACGTGCTGACCTTCGTGCGCGGCGGCGCCTACTACTTCCCGGACACGGTCGAACACGGCAACCCCGGCATCCTGCACGTGAACTACGTGGGGTGGGCGGCGCTGTCGCTGGCCGTGCTCGGGCTGGTTCGGGATCCTCGGGTCCGGCCGCTGGGTCGGGCCTTCGCGCTCTACGGTGTGCTCGCCCTGGGGCCGCGGCTGGCCTTCGCGAAGAAGCTGCCGGTGCTGTTCGGCGGTCCGGTCTTGCTGCCGCTCGCGCTCCTGTACTTCCCCGGCTCTCCCGTGCGTCTGGTGCACCAGCCCTACCGGATGGTGGTCTTCCTGATCCCACTGGTGGCGCTGATGGCGGCGGCGGGTGCGTTGCGGTTGCCGCCCGTGGCTCGCTGGGTCGCCATCGCCGTGATCCTGGGCGAGGCGGCGTTCGTGTCCCCGGCGCAGTGGCCGCTGCAGTCGATGGACGTGCGCACACCGGCGCTGTTCTCGGAGCTCGAAGAGCCGGGAGCGGTGCTGGACTGGCCCCCCGATGCGACCACCTGGAACCGTCACTACATGACCTGGCAGCTGGGCCACGAGCGGCCGGTGCCCTACGGCGTGAACGTGTGGATCGAGGAGGATCTCCGCAAGGATCCGCTGGTCGGCGTGCTGCTCCGCGCGCTGGAGGACCCCACCGAGCGTGCGCGAAACCGCGACGTCCCCTTCCCCACCGAGCTGGTGCTGCCGGTCGACGACGGCGCAAGCCGGCTCGCGGAGCTGGGCTTTCGCTACGTGGTGGTGCACAAGAGCGCACTGTCGAACCTCGAGTGGGGGCGCGCCAAGAACATCCTGCGGCTGCGGCTCGGGGACCCGGTGGCCGAGGATCGGGAGCACGCGGCGTGGGACACGCGCGGGGAGCCCGTGCAGCCGGGCGGCTGATCACCGGCTGCCCCGCGGGGCTACCAGGGATCCAGGTTCACGGTCGGCAGCATCTTCACGCTCGACGTGGCCAGGCCGCGCGTGCCGGCCCGGGGCTCCTCGTCCTCGTCGATGGCTGCGCAGGGTCGCGGGTCCCCGAAGGGCGCGAAGATCAAGGTGCGCTCGTCGGCGTAGACCGGGGCTCCGAGCTGGCTCTGCAGGCCGTAGCGGGCGCGCCGGAGCTGGGTGCGCCGGGCCTGCTGGAAGCGCGGGCTCGCGTTGTTGCCGGCGAACATCGCGTCGAGCTGCAGCACCACGTAGCGGTAGCCGAGGTCGTAGACCTGCTGCACGTCGTCCTGCGTGATGACCTCGGGTGCGCGGGCCCCGCCGGTCTCCGAGACGAGGCTCGCGATCAGCGTGTTCTCGACGCGCAGCGCGGTGGCTTCCTCCGGCTGGAAGACCGGGTTCCGCTCGAGCATGCCGCCCAGGATCGGGCGCCCGTGGGCGGTCTGGTACCAGAGGTGCGCCTGGGTCCAGCCGTAGGGCAGCTCGATCAGCGCGCCCTCCGGCCCGTCGGCCAGGCAGCGGTAGCCGGCGGGAATCGACGCGTCCCAGGTGGGCATCGGCGCGAGGCCCGATGCGTTCAGGTCGGCGCCCCAGGCGGCCACGACCACCCACCGCAGCCAGCCCAGCCGATGCAAGGCGACGGCGGCGACCAGGGCGCCCACGACCATCACCGGGCCGAGCGCCCGGCCCGGCCACCACAGCCGACGGGCGAAGGGCAGCGCTTCGGCCAGCGCCTTGTAGGGCTGGTTCACGAAGAAGCCGTCGCCCACCACCACCAGAGGGCCCATCGCGACGATCAGCAGCGGCACGGCGCAGGCGGCTGCGAGACCCCGCGGCAGGCGCCCGGGACGCACGAACCACACCCCCACCAGGACCAGCAGCACCCACGACAGCTGGCGCTGGTGCCCGATGAAGCGCTGCACACCGTCCTCGTGCAGCGAGAAGCCGGACTGGCGGAGCCACGGCTGGAAGACCATCAGGGCGACCTCGTGCCCCTGCACGGTCAGGGCCTTCACCGACGAGGCGGTCCAGAGGTTGGTGTCGAGCAGGCCAGGAGCGCTCCCGTCGGCCGCCGCCGCCGCGAGCGGCAGGGCCACCGGCGCCACGAGGACGAAGGCCACGCCGGCGGCGAGCGTGTGCTGCGCGATGCGCGCCGGCCGCAGGCCCCAGAGCCCGTGGCCCAACGCGAGCAAGCCACAGAAGAACGCGTAGTACCAGTACTGGTAGGCCACCAGCGCCAGCACGCAGCCAGCGGCCGCCGAGCGCCACCACCCTCCCCGGAGCAGCAGCCCCACGAACAGCGCCACGCCCACCAGGATGCCCTGCGTCGGGCGCCCCTCGGCGAGCTCGTAGAGGCAGAACGGCGAGAGCGCGAAGAGCAGGCCGGCCAGCCACCGCGCCCCGGCGTCGGGGACCAGGGGGCGCGCCGCCCAGGCCAGCCCCGCGGCGTTGGTCCCCACCACGAGCAGCGTCCAGGCGTTGAAGCCCAGCACCGCCCCCAGGGCCAACCAGAGCGGCGCCGCCACCACCGCGTCGAGCACGTTCGCCCCGGTGTGGAGGAAGACGTCCTTGCCCCAGGGGTGGAAGAAGAGGTCGGTGTGGCCGAACGCGACCGGGTCGCGCCACGCGCCCTGCGCGAGCGCGTTGGCGGCGAAGTCGTAGAACCACAGCGTGCCGAAGTAGTCGACCTCCTCGATGCCGAAGAAGCGCTCGCCCAGCGTGCCGAGGCCCGGCCCGAAGACCACCAGGGCCAGCAGCACGCCCGGCAGGGCCACCAGGAGGCTGCGGCGGTGCGAGGGAGCCATCGGCGCGGAGGTTACCCTGCGGCCGATGTTGTTGGCCCTCCTCGTCGCCTGCAGCGGTGGCCCCCCCGACGCCCTCGCGGACTGTGGGGACGTGGACTGCCGCGTCACGTGGAGCACCGCGCGCTGGGAGACCGACCGCGCCGCCGTGCTCGCCGGCCTGCCCGCGCTCGAGCCGGTCGAGCAGGCCATCGTGGTCCAGGCCCTCGTGGAGGCCTTCCCCGGCGACTCGCAGGAGGCCTGCGCGGTGCTCCCGGAAGGCGACCCGGGCCGCCGGCGCTGCGACTCCCTGAACGTGCGCCCTCACCTCTGGCAGATCGACCGGGAGGATCCCGACGCGGGCCCCGCCGGCAGCGGCAAGCTCTTCCGCACCCTCGCCATCACCCAGGGCGTGCTGAACCCGTGGGCGGACCAGGAGGGCGTCGTGGCCCCATGCCAGGACGAGCAGCTGCGGCCCACGTGCCAGTCGGAGGCGGGCATGACCGCGGCGGGGCTCGGGCGCGCGCGGGACGCAGGGCTGGCCTGCCGCGCGATCGACAACGCCCAGTGGCGCGAGGAGTGCTTCTTCCAGGTGGCCGACGCGGCCACGCGCGCCAGCCAGGGCAACCCGGTGGAGCAGGTCGAGCTCTGCATGGGGGCCGGGGACTACATCCCGCGCTGCCTGGGGCACCTGGCGACCAACCTCGCCCAGCGTGCGCCCAGCGCGGCCACCCCCGATCTGGAGGCCTGGCGCGCCCTGAGCCGCGACATCGCGATGTCGACACGCGCTCTCGATCGGCTGGCACCCGAGGTGGCGGTGGGCTTCGCGGACCGCGCCTGGTCCAGCGCGATGGGCCGCGCCTACGGGGCGGTCAGCCTGCTCACCGGAGCGCCGGCGCAGGCGGTGCCTCCCGAGGCTCTGCCGCACCTGCGCGCAGCCATCGCGTGGCGGGCGTGGCAGCTCGAAGGCGCGGAGGTGCGCTCGCTGGCGGACTGGGTCGGCCGGCTGGAGCAGCTCGGAGCCGACGTCACGACCTCCACCACCCCCGGTCACCCGGCCGACGAGCTGGCGCCGCGCGGAGGCTACTGGGACGACGACCTGGAGGGCGAGGACGCCCTGGCGCGCATCAGCTGGTTCGCAGACATCGTGCGCGTGCAGGCCGAGGACGCCAGCACCGACTGGACCATCTGCCTGCTGGAGGCGGCGGCGCGGGATGCGCAGCACGCGGTGCCGCTCTTCGACGAGGCGAGCCAGCACCCCGATCCGCTCGTGCGCTGGACCGCTGCGCGCCTCATGCCCATGGTCGGTGTGGGCCGGGTCACCCTCGCGCGGGCGGCCGGCGACGACCACCCGCTCGTCGCCCAGCGTGGACTGCTCGCCCAGCGCCGCGCAGGAGGGGGCCCGTGATGCTGTTGTGGTGGGCCTGCACCACCGCCACCGCACCCCTCGAGCCGCCCCCTCCGCCGACGGCACCGAGCGGACCACCGATGCCACCTCACGTGGCGCTCGAGCGGGTGCTGCTCGGCACGGCGGGCGAGCACGAGCACGCGGCCATCCGGGCCTTCGTGAACCAGCGGCGCGACGAGGAACACGGCCCCTGGGGCCAGGACATCAGCCTCGCGCGCTCCACCGACGGCCTGGCGTGGACCACGGTGCCGGGGGGGCCGGTGCTCACCGGTGCGGCGGTCGCCGAGCTCGTCCGGGGCGACGACGGGCGGCTCTACCTCTTCCACGTCGACGGCGACCTCGAGAAGCTCCAGGACTGGGCTGTCGACGCCCCCGAGCGCTTCGAGACCCGCGGCTTTCCGGGCCTCGGGGCCCTCGCGCTGGCCGTGAGCGACGACGACGGCCGGACCTTCGAGCCGGTGGCCGACTTCGCCGTGCGGGGCCTGGTCCGCGGCATGGTGGTCGACCCCGACGTGGTGCGGCTGCCCGACGGCACATGGCGCCTCTACTACGTGGGCGTGCCGATCCAGGAGTACGGTCCAGACACCTGGCGGCCCGGTACGCCACACCAGGTCTGGTACGCCGAGTCGAGCGATCTCGTGCGCTGGCAGCAGGTCGGGCCCGCGGTGCTCGGACCCTACGCGGACCCCGCCGTGGCGTGTTTCCAGGAGCGCTGCACGATGGTGTCGTTCGGCCTGGACCGCAGCATGTCCGACGACGGCGGGAAGACCTTCGCGTACGGGGGCACCCTGAACGAGCCGGGCTTCGCGCCCGACATCGTCTACCAGCCCGACGGGCGCTGGCGCATGTGGTGGAACTCCGCGGCCGTGGGCGCTCCGCTGCGCACGGGCACGAGCCCGGATCTCCAGCGCTGGACCTCCGAGCCGGCGAGCCTCGACCGCTACGGCGAGGCGCCCAGCGTGGTGGCCGACGGGGACGGCTGGCTGATGGCGTACCACCACTTCGCGGAGGGTGTGACGCCGCCGGATGGTGCGGTGATGAGGTAACTGGCGGCTCGGTGCGCGCTATGCTCCCCGCTCCGTCGCTCCGGGCGTGGAGGTCGAGCATGGGGATCCTGGCACTGGTCCTGGTGGCGTCGTTCACCGGATGCAAGGACGGCACCGTCGACACGGGCGACACCGGTGGGGTGGTCGATCTCGACGGCGACGGCTTCCCCGAGGGCCTCGACTGCGACGACGGCGACGCCGCGGTGAACCCCGACGCGGTGGAGCTCTGCAACGACCTCGACGACAACTGCAACGACGAGGTGGACGAAGGCGCGCTCTCGACCTTCTACGCAGACCTCGACGAGGACGGCTACGGCGACGACGACAAGCAGCTCGAGGCCTGCTCCGCGCCCTCCGGCTACGTGATCGACGGCGGCGACTGCAACGACGCTCGCGACGACGTGAACCCCGGCCAGGTGGAGCTCTGCAACGAGCTCGACGACGACTGCAACGGGGAGGTCGACGAGGGGCTCGACGGCGCGTGGTTCGCCGACGCCGACGGCGATGGCTTCGGCGACTCGCGGATCGAGACCTCCAGCTGCCTTGCCGCCAAGGGCTATGTGGCCGACGCGTCGGACTGCGACGACGCCGACGCCGCGGTGAACCCGGACGCCGAGGAGCTCTGCGACGGCCTCGACAACGACTGCGACGAGCTCGTGGACGACGACGACGACGACGTGGCCGACCCCGAGACCTTCTACACCGACGCCGACGCCGACAGCTACGGGGACAGTGCCGCCCCGTTCGAGGCCTGCGAGGAGCCCGCCAGCGCGTCGACGCGCGGCGGGGACTGTGACGACGCCGACCCGGCCGTGAGCCCCGCGGCCACGGAGGTCTGCAACGACGTCGACGACGACTGCGACGGCCTGGTCGACGACGACGACAGCGCGCTCGACACGAGCACCGCCAGCGAGACCTACGCCGATCGGGACGGCGACGGCTTCGGGGACGCCGGCACGAGCGAGCTGAGCTGCGACGCGCCCTCGGGGTACGTCGAAGACGGCACGGACTGCGACGACGACGACGCGGCGGTGAACCCGGACGCGCCCGAGGTCTGCAACGCCCTCGACGACGACTGCGACGGCCTGGTGGACGACGACGACCCCACGGTCGACACCTCCACCGGGAGCACCTGGTATGCCGACGCCGACGGGGACGGCTACGGCGACGCCGACAGCGGCCTCGACGCCTGCGAGCTCCTGAGCGGCTACGCCGACAACGCCGACGACTGCGACGACTCGGACGAGGAGACCTACCTCGACGCGGTGGAGCTCTGCGACGACGCGCTCGGCGGCACCACGGGCGACGGCCTGGACCAGGACTGCGACGGCACCGCGGACGACGGGTGCAACAGCGCCCCCTCGCTCACGTCGGTCGTGCTGGCCCCGGACCCGGCCTACGAGACATCGACCCTCACCTGCACACCCACCGGCAGCGACCCCGACGGCGAGTCCTTGAGCTATGTCTACGCCTGGGACGTGTCCGGCAGCGACCCCGGAACCACCGGCAGCAGCCTCACGGGCGACGCCTTCGACAAGGGCGACGACGTCACGTGCACCGTCACCCCGAGCGACGGCACGAACACCGGCGCTTCGCTCGCCAGCAACACGGTCACGGTGGAGAACTCCGTGCCGGTGGCCAGCGGCGTGGCGATCAGCCCGACCTCGCCGACCGCGGGCGACACCCTGACCTGCAGCTACACCTTCACCGACGCGGACGACGACGCGGACGGGTCGTCCCTGGCGTGGACCCTGAACGGCGTCGTGGTCGGCAGCACCGCCACCTACAGCGGCAGCTTCACGAACGGCGACGTGATCGCCTGCGCGGTCACCCCGAGCGACGGCACCGACACCGGCAGCGTCGTCACCGACAGCCTGACCGTCGGAAACTCTCGGCCCGAGGTGGCCGACGCCACGCTCACCCCCGATCCGGCCTACGAGGGCGACACCTTCACCTGCACCGCTGGCAGCACGAGCGACGCGGACGGCGACAGCGTCAGCCTGGACTACGCCTGGAGCATCGACGGCGTCGACAACGGGGAGACCGGCAGCACCCTGTCGAGCGACCACTTCGACAAGGGCGACGACGTGGCCTGCACGGTCACGCCGAACGACGGCATCGACGACGGGCTCGTCGTGACCTCCAACAGCGTCGAGGTGCTCAACACGGCGCCTGTTCTGGCCGGCGCCAGCCTGAGCCCGGACCCGGCCTACGAGGCCGACACCGTGGTGTGCGCCCCGGGCAGCGTGTCGGACGCCGACGGCGACACGGTGAGCTACAGCTACGCCTGGACGATCGACGGCGTGGCGAGCAGCGTCACGAGCTCCAGCATCAGCGGGAGCCAGTTCGACAAGGGCGACGAGCTGGTGTGCAGCGTCACCCCCGACGACGGGGACGAGGACGGCGCCGCCGTCTCCACCGACCCCCTGACGATCGACAACACGCCGCCCTCCATCCGCGTGGTGACCGTGAGCCCCTCGGCGGCCGGGGTGGGCGACACGCTGAGCTGCACCTACAGCGGCTACGACGACGACGATGGCGACGCCGACGCCAGCACGACCAGCTGGACGATCGATGGCGTGGAGGTGGGCACCGGCAGCACGCTCGCGTCGGGCTTCGCCTCGGGCGACGAGGTGGTGTGCACGGTCACCCCCTTCGACGGCACCGACAGCGGCACCGCGCTCTCCGACAGCGTCACCGTGGACAACACCGCCCCCGAGCTGGCCGACGCCACGCTGACGCCCGAGTTCGCCTACGAGTCGAGCGAGCTCACCTGCACCCCCGGCACGGCCACCGATGCCGACGGCGACACCGTGACGTACAGCTACGCCTGGACGGTGGACGGAGCGGAGGTCGGCACCACCGACAGCACCCTCGACGGCGCAGACTTCGATCGGGGCGAGCAGGTCTTCTGCACCGTCACCCCGAGCGACGGCACGGCCAGCGGTGACGCGGTGGACTCGAACAGCGTCACCATCCAGAACACCGCCCCCGTGCTCGCGAGCGTCGACCTCTCCCCCACCGCGCCCGTCGAGGGGGACACCCTCACCTGCACCCCGGGCACCGTCACCGACGACGACGGCGACACGGTGACCTACAGCTACGCCTGGACCGTGGACGGCAGCACCGTGGCGGCGAGCGGCAGCACGCTGGGTGACACCTTCTGGGACCGCGGCGAGGCGGTGATCTGCACGGTCACCCCCGACGACGGCACCGACAGCGGCGACGCGGTCGCCTCCTCGAGCGTCACGGTGCAGAACACGGCGCCCAGCATCACGAGCGTGAGCGTCAGCCCCTCGTCCCCGACGGTCGACGACACCCTCACCTGCACCTACACCGGCTTCTCCGACGCCGATGGCGACAGCGACGCCAGCACCTACAGCTGGACCCTCTCCGGCACCGAGGTGGGCACCACGAGCACTCTGTCCGGCGTGTTCGCCAGCGGCGACACCCTCACGTGCACCGTGACGCCAGACGACGGCACCGACGCGGGCAGCACCGTGTCCGACAGCGTGTCCGTGACCAACACCGCCCCGGTGCTCTCCGACGCCACGCTCACGCCGGATCCGGCCACCGAGTCCGACACGCTCACCTGCACCGCCGGCTCCGTCAGCGACGCCGACGGCGACGCCGTGACCTACACCTACGCGTGGTCCGTGGACGGAGCCGACCCCGGCGTCACCGCCGACACCCTGTCCGGCGACGACTTCGACAAGGACCAGGCCGTGAGCTGCACGGTCACCCCGACCGACGGCACCGACGACGGCACCGCGGTGACCTCGAACGTGGTCACCATCGACAACACGCCTCCGGTGCTCGACAGCGTCACGCTCGGCCCGAGCGACCCGACGGAGGGCGACACCCTGACGTGCACGCCGGGAACCTCCACGGACACCGACGGTGACACCGTCACCTTCAGCTACAGCTGGACGGTCGACGGGACCACCGTCGCCGCCAGCGGCGCCACCCTCGCCGACAGCTCCTGGGACCGCGGGGAGGACGTGGTGTGCACGGTCACGCCCGACGACGGGGACGACGCCGGCGATGCGGTCGACAGCAACAGCGTCACCATCGCCAACTCGGCGCCGAGCGTCGATGCCGTGAGCGTCAGCCCGTCCTCGCCAGCGGTCGACGACACGCTCACGTGCTCCTACAGCGGCTTCTCCGACGCCGATGGCGACGGCGACGCCAGCACCTACAGCTGGACGATCTCGGGCACCGAGGTGGGCACCTCGAGCACCCTCTCGGGGACCTTCGCCAGCGGCGACACCATCACCTGCACCGTGACGCCCGACGACGGCACCGACACCGGCACCGCCCTCTCCGACAGCGTGAGCGTGGAGAACACCCCACCCGTGCTCTCCGACGTGACCCTCACGCCGGAGCCCGCGACGGAGTCCGACACCTTCACCTGCACGCCCGGGACGGCCACGGACGCCGACGGCGACACCGTCACCTTCAGCTACGCCTGGGCCGTGGACGGCGTGGACCCGGGGGTCTCGACCGACACCCTCACAGGCGACGACTTCGCCAAGGACGATCCGGTCCGCTGCACGGTCACGCCGAACGATGGCACCGAGGACGGCGCCGCGGTGAGCTCGAGCTTCGTCACCGTGCAGAACAGCCCGCCGGTGCTCGCCGACGTCGCGCTCACGCCGACCGACGCCGCGGAGGGCGACACCCTCACCTGCACGCCCGGCACGGCGAGCGACGCCGACGGCGAGACCGTCACCTTCAGCTACGCCTGGACGGTGGAAGGCACGAGCGTGGCGGCCAGCGGCTCCACGTTGAGCGACAGCTTCTGGGACAAGGGCGACGACGTGGTCTGCACCGTCACCCCCGACGACGGTGACGAGGACGGCAGCGCGGCCAGCTCCAACACCGTCACCATCCAGAACTCCCCGCCGGTGCTCTCCGACGTCACGCTCACGCCGACCGACCCGGCCGAGGGCGACACCCTCACCTGCACGCCCGGGAGCTCGAGCGACGCCGACGGCGACACCATCGCCTACAGCTACGCCTGGACGGTCGACGGGTCGGCGGTCGGCGAGACCTCCGACACCCTCGACGACAGCTTCTGGGACAAGGGGGAGGACGTCGTCTGCACGGTCACGCCCTTCGACGAAGACGAGGACGGCAGCGCCGTGGCCTCCAACAGCGTCACGGTGCAGAACGCGCCGCCCGACGTCGACAGCGTGTCGGTCAGCCCCTCGAGCCCGGCCACCGCCGACAGCCTGAGCTGCACCGCGACGGGCTCCGACGCCGACGGCGACAGCGTGAGCTTCAGCTACAGCTGGACCATCTCGGGCACCGAGGTGGGCACCTCCTCCTCGCTCTCCAGCTCGTCGACCGCCTCCGGCGACACGGTGACGTGCACGGTCACGCCCAGCGACGGCACCGACGACGGGTCGACGTCCAGCGACAGCGTGACGATCGCGAACACCGCCCCGGTGGTCTCCTCGGTGAGCATCAGCCCCTCGAGCCCGTCGACCGGTGACACGCTCACGTGCTCGGTCTCCGCCAGCGACGCCGACGACGACACCCTGACCACCACCTACAGCTGGACGATCAGCGGCACCGAGGTCGGCACGTCGAGCACCCTCGACGGGAGTGCGACCACCGGCGGCGACAGCGTGTTCTGCAGCGCCACGGTGGACGACGGCAACGGGGGCACCGACTCCGGGTCGGGCAGCGTGACCATCGTCAACTCGGCTCCGAGCGTGGGCTCCGTGGCGATCACGCCCAGCAGTCCGGGCACGGGCGACGACCTGAGCTGCAGCTTCCTCGCGTCGGACCCCGACGGCGACACGCTGACCTACAGCTACAGCTGGTCCATCGCGAGCTCGGAGGTGGGCACCGCGTCCACCCTGAGCTCCAGCGCCACCAGCAAGGGCGCGGCGGTCACCTGCGAGGTCACCGCCGACGACGGAAACGGGGGCACGGCCAGCGACGAAGGCCAGGTCACCATCCAGAACACGGCCCCCACGGTGTCGAGCGTGACCATCTTCCCGAGCAGCCCCGGCACCAACGACACCCTCACGGTGAGCTACACGACCAACGACGCCGACGGCGACTCGGTGAGCGTGACCTACCAGTGGGACGTCGGCGGTGCGACCGTGTCGACGAGCTCGTCGATCGCGGGAACGCTCTTCGACAAGGGCGAGAGCGTGAGCGTCGCCCTCACCCCCAGCGACGGCTCCGACAGCGGCTCGGCCGGCAGCGACAGCGTGACCGTGGTGAACACCGCGCCCGACGCGCCCACGGTCGACCTCTACCCCGATGCCCCGACGAGCAGCGACGAGCTGGTCTGCGACATCACCGCGGACTCGCCCGACGAAGACGGCGACAGCATCACCTACACCTTCGCCTGGGAGGCCGACGGGGCCGTCTACCCCGACGACTTCGGCAGCGCGACGGGCCCGGACACCACCGCCCACACCGACGACACGGTCCCCTCCGCCGACACCAGCCTGGCCACGGACTGGACGTGCACCGCCACGCCGAACGACGGCGAGGCCGACGGCGCGGAGGCGAGCGACACGGTGAGCGTGGTGCCCATCGCCTGCAGCGACATCACGTCGCTGACCAGCGGCGGGAGCACCTACCACTTCTGCGCCGAGGCGATGACCGGCTCCGAGGCACTGGCCGTGTGCGAGGACGCCGGGCTGCACCTGGCCGATCTCGAGACCTCCACGGAGAACAGCACCGTGGAGGCGACGGCCGACAGCCTCACGGTGGCTGACGCGACCAACGGTGAGCAGCACTGGTGGTTCGGCATCAACGACCTCGACGTCGAGGGGACGTGGGTCTGGTCGGACGGGTCCACGCCGTCGGCGACGAACTGGGCCGACGGCGCGCTGGCAGACCTCGCGGGGGACAGCTCCCGGGACTGCGCGGTCATGGTCACCGAGGTGGGCTCGGCGAACTTCCCAGACGGCTCCTGGGTCCCGAAGCACTGCGATAGCGGCGGCAGCTTCGGCTTCGTCTGTGAAGATCCGTAGCGCCGGCTCGGTCGTTTGCCGCCACTCCGCCTCGGGCTCGGGCTACTGAGCCGCCGCCCGCTTCCAGAGCTGGGCGTCCTTGCCCTCTTCGCCCATCGACAGCATGCCGTCGTCCTGCAGGCTCATCACGAAGACCTTGCCGGCGTTCGGGGCCTCGAAGCGCCAGCCGGCCTCGTGCGGGCTCAGGGTGCCGTTCAACACGGTCACGTTGCCCTTCACCGAGAAGCTGATGGTGGCCGGGGTGATGTCGACCTCGCGCTCGGCGAGCTTCGAGAGCATGTCGACCATCATCGCGGCCCGGGCGTCGTCCGGGTTCGCGTCCTGGTGGTCCTTCATCTTCTGCAGGCCGGCGAGGTTTTCCTCGGAGAGGTGCACGAACCAGTGCCCTTCGACCGGGGCTTCGACGACCGACGCGGCCGGCTCGGCGACCTCGGCAGGTGCAGGTGGGGTGGCTTCGGGCGCGGTGTCGCCGCTGCAGGCGAGCCACAGGAGCACGATCACGCGGACTCCCGTGCGTCGGCGGGCACCACCTCGTCGAGCCAGGCGATCAGGTCCCGGTGGACCTCCCTCCAGTTCAGCTCGTTGAGCATCTCGTGCCGACCCTCCGGGTAGATCCGGTAGCTGACGTTCCGCAGGCCGGCGCCCTGCCAGGCCACGAGCAGGCGCTCCACGCCGCGGCCGCCGTCGCTCACGAGGTCGTGGTCGCCGCAGAAGGCGTACAGCGGCAGATCCTTGGGGATCTTCGCGAGGCGCTCGGGGGTGTGGAGCTCCTGGTAGGCGACCATCATGTCGCGCCAGGTCTGGGTGGTGGCTTCGAAGCCGCACAGCGGGTCGTCGATGTAGGCCTGCTGCGCGTCCATGTCGCGGCTGAGCCACTCGAACTCGTTCAGGCCGGGCTCGAAGGGCTTGTTGTACTTGGCGAAGGTCATGCGGTGGATGACCCGGCTGTGGCCGCGGCTGCCCGAGAGGCGGCGCGCGATGCGGGTGACCAGCGGGCCGAGCGCGTCGATGCCCGAGAGGGGTCCGTTGCTGCCCGAGAGCACCGCCGCCTGCAGCCGGTCGCCGATGGTGCTGATCAGCTCCTGGACGAGGAAGCTGCCCATCGAGTGACCGATGAGCACCACGGGCAGGCCATCGCCTGCGAGCTTGTCGACCAGCGCCGTCAGGTCGGCCACGACCTCCTGCCAGCCGTCGTGGTCGGCGAGGTGACCGAAGCTGCCTTGCTTCGCGCTCAGGCCGTGGCCGCGGAGGTCGGGTGCGTGCACCGAGAAGCCCTGCTCCACCAGGTCCGTAGCGAGGCGGGCGTAGCGGGCGCCGTGCTCGGCGATTCCGTGGATGACGAGGCAGCTGGCGCGCGCGTCGGCCGCGGGCCAGTGATGCACGTGCAGGCTCGCGTCACCGCGGGCGAAGGTGTAGCCGTCCATGCTCCGAGGCTAACGCGTGCGCGACCCTCGGCCGGAGCTGCTCTCGAGCCGGAGCACCTCGGCGGGGCTGAGCTCCAGCTCGGTGCGCAGGCGCTCGTTGGCCGCGTCGAGGTCGCGCTGCAGCGCACGCGGGTCGAAGGTGGTCGAGGGGTAGTGCCGGAGCTCGCTCGCCCGCGACGCCGGGATGGAGCCGCCGATGAAGCCCGTGAGCATCGCGCCCACGCCGCCCAGCGTGGTCAGGCCACCGATCTGCTCGACCTGTGCGGTGGGGGCGAAGGCCTGGGTGAGGATCCCGCCCACGGTGGCCGCCACGCCCACGAAGCCCACGGTGTTGAAGACCTGCGCCTTGCGATCGAGCCGGGCCAGCTCCCCGTCGAGCGCGTCCTGCTGGCCGTGCTGGCCGATGGCGCCGTACACCTCCGGCGTGGAGAGCCGGTAGGGCCCCTGGTACACCGCCCAGGTCCGTGTGGTGTAGAGCGGCTGGTGGATGACCGTGGTGGTGTGCATGCCGTAGCGGCGCGGGCCGTAGCCTCGGTGCACGACCTGCGCGCCGCCCCCGCGCAGCTCGGACTCGCTGCGGATCGAGAGGTAGCCGTTCTGGTAGTCGCGGAGCGCCTGCAGCTTGCCGGCCGTCACGCCTTCGGTGCCGATCGACGAGCCCTTCGCGGGGCGCTCGGTGGGCGGGACGTTCTCGTCCTTGGCCTTGCGCTCCACCTCGCCAACGGGGATCGCCAGAGGCGCCTCCTCGACGGCTTCGTCGTCTGCGAAGGCAGGGGCAGCGAACAGCACACAGAGAAGCGGGATCATCGGAGCATCTCCTCGAAGTCCACCGGCAACGGCGACTCTACCGCCAGCATTCCCCCGTCGGGGTGGGGGATGCGCAGCGCAGCCGCGTGCAAGCAGTGCCTCGCGTGGCCCAGCCCGGCCGCCAGCTCGCCCAGAGGTTCGCCGGCGTAGAGCCGCAGGAACACCTCGGGGGGCTGCCCGTAGACCTTGTCGCCGAGCACGGGGTGGCCCAGGTGGTCGAGGTGCACCCGGATCTGGTGGGTGCGGCCGGTCTCCGGCACGCAGGCGAGCAGGCTGATCGCGCCGCAGCGGCGAACGACACGCACCCGCGTCCTCGCGGACTGGCCGTCCGGGTGCACGCAGCGCTTCAAGCGGATGGGCGAGGCTTCGTCGTCGCCGATGTGCGCGTCGACCAGGGTCTCGTCGAAGCTGGGCTCGCCACGAACGATGGCCAGGTAGGTCTTCTCGGTCTCCCTGGCCTTGAAGGCGGCCTTGAGGTGGCGGTTCGCCTCGGCGTCCCGGGCGACCACGCAGACGCCGCTCGTCTCGCGATCGAGCCGGTGGGCCAGGTGGAGGTCTTCGCCCGGGAAGGCTTCGCGCGCCAGGTTGATCAGGCCCCAGGTGAACTGCCGCCCCACGGGGTGCATGAGCAGGCCGGCCGGCTTGTCGAAGGCGAGGCAGCGCGGGTCCTCGTGCAGGACCGGCGGGCAGGAGGGCTGGGCTTGCGTGGCCTCGAAGCCCGGCACCTCCATCGTCAGCACCTCGTCGAGCGCCAGGATCGAGCTGGGCTTGAGGGTGCGCGTGCTCGAGATCACGAGCCCTTCCCGGACCGCCTGGGCCGCGCGGGTGCGCGACCAGTCGAAGCGCAGCGAGAGGAAGACGTCGGCGCGCATGCCCGCCGAGCGCTCGTCCACGGTGACGGCACGGGTTTGACCCATCCGGAGGCTTAGCCCAGTACGCGGTCGACCAGCCAGGCCAGCGGGACCCTTCGAGACCGCCTCGTGCGCGCTAAGCTCGAAGCGATGTGGCTTCTCTGGGCCTGCGTCGCCCCGTCCTCCGACAGCGGCGACAGCGGCGACACGGGGCCCGCCTCCTCCGAGGCGTGGCCAGGGCTGGCGACCTCGGCGGCCTGGCGGTCGGCGGAGAGCGGCTACGCCACCGGCCTCGGGGTCAGCGACGTCGACGGGGATGGCGACGGGGACGTGGTCGTCGCCTACGGCAACGACATGGTGCCGGGACCGCTCGCGATCTACGAGAACGAGCAGGGCGTGCTGGGCGAGACCGCGGCCTGGACCTCGGAGGCGCATCATTACTTCGGGCAGCTGTCGATCGGCGACGTGGACGGCGACGGCGCCGACGACCTGGTGGTCAGCCGCTACGTGGGCGACGAGGGTCGCTTCGACGAACCCGGTGGCGTGCAGCTCTGGCTCGGCGCGAACGACGGCTTCGAGCTGGCCTGGGAAGACGACGGCTTCTACAGCTTCTCCTGCGCGCTGGGGGACGTGGACGGCGATGGGGACCTGGACCTCGCCGTGGCGGTCGGCGAGGCGTACGACAACGAGCCGGACCGGTCGCGGGTGTACGCCTGGGACGCCGGCTTCGCGCTGGTCTGGGAGACGGAAGGTCCACGGCACAGCTACGACGTGGGCTGGACCGATCCCGACGGCGACGGCGACCTCGACCTGGTCTTCGCGAGCGTCGGCAGCCCCCATGCGCTCTACGAGAACGACGGCGGGCTGTCCGACGCGCCGGTGTGGGAGGCCGACGGCGAGCGCTTCGGCGGCAACACGCTGGACATCGGCGACCTGGACGGCGACGGGCTGGTCGACCTGGTGATCTCCGAGAACGAGGACCTGGGTGGCTCGGGCCTGGTGCGGGGCTGGTGCGGCCCCGCGCTGTCCCCCTGCTTCACCAGCGGCGATGGCGCCGACCTGCAGAGCGCCGTGAGGCTCGAGGACGTGGACGGTGACGGGGACCTGGACCTGGCGGCCGGCGCCTGGTGGGGAGCGGTGCGCCTCTACGAGAACGAGGCCGGGCTCGTGGCCACCCCGCGGTGGACCAGCGAGGAGGACGCGATCGTGGCCGAGGCGCTGGCCTTCGAGGACCTCGACGGCGGCGAGGAGGTGGTGATCGAGGGCCACGGCTTGCTTCGGGTGCCGGGTCGCGTGGTGTCGGTCGAGGGCGGCGTGGCCGCGGAGGGCTGGGCGAGCGGCCCGGGGTCGCTGACGGTGCGCTACCTTGCCTCCACGGACAAGGACCTGCTCGTGACCGACTGGAGCCTCGACGGCGGCAACCTCGCGTATGGGCGCGCGCGATGAAGAAGAAGAGCGACCTGGGCACGATGATCGCCCTGTCGTGGGCGGGGATCGCCATCGGGGTCACGATCGTCTTCGGCCCCCTGCTCGGTCTGCGCGGGTGGTGCTGGCTGCTGGTCCACCACGTGCTGTGCGTCGCCGGGGTGACGCACGAGCTGTGGCGGGCGCGGAAACGCGGCGCAGCGGGCGCTTAGAAGCTCACCTCGATGTCGTCGCTCGCCGAGCGACCGTCCGCGGTGGTCGACGTGACGGTGCAGGTGGTGGTGCTGTTGCGCTGGCCGCGCAGCACCACGCGGTGGCTCGTGGACAGGGTGGTCGAGCTGCGCTGGCTGCCGTTGTCGCAGCCGACCTCGGTGTCGGCCGCCTCGCTCGTGACCCAGGTGATGCGCGCCCTGCGGCGGCTCAGGCTGCGCGCGCTCAGGCTCTCGATCTGGAGCTCCAAGACCTCCTCGGTCTCTTCGGCGGGTGTCCAGGTCATGGCCGCCACGGGGTCCACCAGGCCGTAGCCGTACACGTTGTCGGGGCCGCTGGCGCCGAGGTCCTCCGCGGTCTCCAGCAGGGCGCTCCGCAGGTCGTCCACGTCGGTGATGCCGTTGGCATAGGCCAGAGCGGCCGCCGCGGCCACGTGCGGCGCGGCCATCGAGGTGCCCTGGAAGAAGCTGTAGAAGAAGCTCGAGCCGTCGGTCGTCTCCTGGAGCACGCCGTCGCCGTAGCCGTCGCCGTCCAAGTCGGCGGTGACGTCGCCGCCGGGTGCCGAGAGGTCGATCTCGGGGCCGCCGTTGGAGTAGTAGCTGACCTCGTGGTTGAGGTCGGTGGCGGCGACCGCGAGGGTGGCGTCGAGGGCGCCGGGGTAGCTCACGCCGTTCGGTGCGCCGTCGTTGCCGGCCGCAGCCACCACGAGCACGCCCTGGTCCACCGCGTACTGGCAGGCCTCGTCGATCACGCTCGAGTAGCTCGACGAGCCGAGGCTCAGGTTGATGACGTTGGCCCCGTTGTCGGCCGCCCACACGATCGCGTCGGCGATGTCGTCGGAGTAGCCGACGATGCCGTAGCCGGGCACGAGCCCCAGGGCGCGCACGGGCAGGATGCTGGCCCCAGGTGCCAGGCCGGCGGTGCCGCGGTTGTTGTTGGTGCTCTGGGCGATGGTGCCCGCCACGTGGGTGCCGTGCGAGCCGGAGTCGCTGGCGCCGGCGTCGCTGTCGCTCGGGTCGTCGTCGTCGTCGAAGAAGTCGTAGCCGTCCAGCAGGTTGCCGAAGCCGTCGCTGCCCTCGGACACGCCCGAGTCGACCACCGCCACCACCGCGCCGGTGCCCGTGGTCAGGTCGTGGGCGCCGCCGATGTCGAGGGTGGCCAGGTGCCACTGGTAGGGGAAGTAGGTGTCGTTCGGCACGTCGAGCGGGCTCACGAGGATGACGGGCTCGACCCAGGCCACGTCCTCGTCGTCCTCGAGCTGGTCCTGCAGCTCCTCGAGACCGAGCTCGGAGGTGAAGCTCCACAGCCCGGCGCGGCCCAGGGGTCGCAGCTCGCCGACCTGGGTCTGCAACACGCCGTCGAGATCGGGCTTGCCGGTGTTGATGGTGCCACCCTCGCCCTGCTCCACGTCCACGTCCAGCCGCATCACGTAGCGACCGGCCACGATCTCGTCGGCGGGGTCCAGCGTGGTGGCCAGCTCGGCCTCGACCACGCGGATGTCGGTGCGCGTGTCGGCCTCCTCCTGGAGCTCGGCGAGGCCGCCCTGTCCACAGCCGCCTGCTCCGGTCGCGGCTCCTGTTGGATCGCCCTGACGGAGCAGCTGCAGGCTGCCGCCGACGAGCACGAGGCCGATGACGACAGCGAAGGGAAGCACGAACTTGCGGTTCACGAGGTCTCCTGGGGGCTTTGGTGGCGCAGCCTGTACGGTCTACGGCCTGGGTTCTTCAGTAGATCACGAAATCCACCCGACGAGGTGGCCGGCGAGGCGCGCTTCCCAGAGCGCGCCCACCGTGATCAAGGCCAGCGCCGCGGCCATCTTGGCGGCCACGGTCTTGGTGACCTCGACCATGGTGTCGGACGACCACGCGTGCTTCACCACGGCCTTCGACAGGAACACCCCCGAGAGCCCGGCGAGCACGTAGCCGACCGCCTCGAAGCCCATGTGCACGCCCACCGCGGCGGTGACCCGTGCCATGGCCTCCAGCGGGCCCGGACCTCCGGCGGCGGACCATCCCCTGGCGAGCGCGCCGAAGGTCATACCCCACACGCTGGCGTTCCAGGCCACGGCCAGCATCACCCCGCCGTGCCGGAAGGGGATGGCCACGGCGAAGAAGAACAGCAGCACGTAGAGGTTGTTGGCCAGGACGGCGCCGAAGCTGCCGAAGTCCAGGCTCTCCAGGGGGCCGGAGTGCACGACCTGGCGGTGGAACACGGTGGCGATGGTGTCGAGCGGCAAGAGCAGGCCGAGCAGCCCGAAGGCCACGAAGGCGCCCACGAAGAGCCCCAGCACCCGGAGTGTGAGCTCGGCGTTGGCGTCCCAGGCAGACTCCGCGCGTTCGAAGATGGCGCTGCGGTTGTCGTCGAGGATGCGCTCCACGGAGTCGTCGCAGGCGATGGCGGCCAGGAAGACCGCCACCAGGCTGGCTTCGGCGGGGAAGAGCCACCAGGCGAACAGCGCGCCGGTGAGCGAGGCGAGCAGGCCGTCGAGGGCCAGGTGCCAGAACGACGGCACGCCCCGGTGGTAGAAGCGCTGGAGCAGGATCACGGGACGCCAGCCTACCGCGCGGGCCGGACGCGGTAGGATGCGCGCGAGGTTGTCATGTTGTTGTCCTTGCTGCTGGGTGCCTGCACCACCGCCGATTCCTCGTGGAGCACCGACCAACTCTTCGGACCGACGGGCTCCAGCGCGCAGCCCCTGGCCAGCGCCGAGCCCACGGTGTCCGATCCCCGCTTCCCGAGCGCGGACGATCTTGCGGCGCTCGAGGATCCGTGGAAGCTCGAAGAGCCGGCGGGCCTAGCGGAGCAGCCGGTGGTCGAGGACGCCGCTCTCGTGGCCGAAGCGGTGGTCGAGGAGGTCGTGGAGACCGTCGAGCCCGCGGTCGTGGCGGCCCCGCCGGCGGTGGGCCTTCCGAGCGAGCCCGTGTGGGGCGTGCGCCTGTTGAGCACCCTGCCCCAGGCCGTGCCGCCCCGCGCGGCGCTCGGTCTGCCATCCGGCGAGGAGGTCGTGGTCGCGCCCGGCTCCATGCTGCCCGAGGTGGGCATGGTCGTGATCGCGGTCGGTGACGACACGGCCCAGCTCGCGAAGGTCACGCCGAGCGGCGACCACGCGGTGGTCGAGACCACCACGCTCTCGGCGCAGTACCCCCACAGCTCCGAGGAGTAGCGCCTTGCCGGCGCGTGCGCGCCGGCAACGCGCTTCCCCTTCGCTGGCGCTAGCGCATTGCCGGCGCATGCGCGCCGCCAACGCGCTTCCCCTTCGCTGTCCCTTCGGGCGCTCCGGGGACCGGATCCTTTCTGAAGGGGGCCCTCTATGGCCCCCCTACGCACCCTTCGGGTGCTGACCCCCCACCGACCGCCTTGGCCGCGCGTGCGCGCCGCCAATGCGCTTCCCCTTCGCTGTCCCTTCGGGCGCTCCGGGGACCGGATCTCTTCCTGAAGGGGGGCCCTCTATGGCCCCCCTACGCACCCTTCGGGTGCTGACCCGCCTAGTACTCCCACACAGGGGTCTTGATCGAATCGCCGTGGCAGACTAGGCACGGCAGTTGTGAGTGGTCGAGCGCGATGCGAATGCTGCGCGCAGCCCCGGGCGTCTTCGTGATGAGCCCCTTTCGCTCGAGCTGCTTGACCATGCCCTGGGCGGACGGCGGGGACATGTCGAAGAACCGAGCCATGTCCTTGACCGCCGGCGGCTCTCCGTTGAGGGCCGTGTAGGCACGGATGAAGGCGAGGTAGGCGCCTTGCTTCTCGGTGTAGGGCTTGCTCACGGTTTAGGCTCGCAGTCGACGTTCTAGCGTGTGAGGGGATGCTGAGGAGGCACCCATGAACGCACGCTACATCGTTGACCTGACCGGCGCCGAGGAGCTCCGGCTCCGCGAGATGCTCGGAGGCGGAATCCACAGGTCCCGCATCCTGATGAGGGCCCAGGTTCTGCTCCTTGCCAACGAGGGCAGGTCACCCGGTGAGATTCTCGCGGCGCTGCCGACCAGTTCGTCGACAATCTACCGGTGCTGCCGCCGCTTCGTGGAGGGCGGCCTCGACCACGCGCTCGCCGACAAGTCCCGACCTGGCGGCACCCGAAAGCTCGACGCGACGGATGTCGCTACCCTGGTCGCCATCACCTGCTCCAAGGCGCCGAAGGGGCGAAAGCGGTGGACGCTGAAGCTGCTGAACGAGCGCTTCATCGCCATGACCGACCACGACTCCATCTCATCGGAGACGCTTCGTCGTCGGCTCAACGAGCTCGAGTTGAAGCCCTGGCAGAAGCGGATGTGGTGCATCAAGAAGGTCACGCCGGAGTTCATCGCTCGCATGGAGCGCATCCTCGCGCTGTACGCCCTCCCCGAGGACACGGACTACCCGGTGGTCTGCTTCGACGAGACGCTCAAGCAGCTCGTGGAGGCAGTGACGCCTCCGCTGCCGATGAAGCGCTTCCAGTCCCTTCGAGAAGACCACCACTACCGCCGGAACGGCAGCACGAGCCTGGCGATGTTCTTCTGTCCGCATCGCAAGTGGCGCGAGGTTCGGGTCCTCAAGGAGCGGACCTACATCGCCTTCGCCCACCTCATGCGCGAGCTGGTCGACGTGCATTTCCCCGAGGCCAAACGGGTCCGGGTGGTGATGGACAACCTCAACACCCACTGCGAAGGAGCGCTCTACAAGGCCTTCCGACCCGAAGAAGCTCGCCGAATCCTGGAACGCCTCGAGTTCAACTTCACGCCGGTCCACGCGAGCTGGCTGAACATGGTCGAGATCGAGATCGGCGCCATGGCAAAGCAGTGCCTCGACCGGCGCATCGCGACCCGGGAGGAACTGGCCGCCGAGGTCCAGGCCTGGGTCGCGCGGCGAAACGCCGAGGAAGCCACGATCAAGTGGCTCTTTGACGTCGATGCGGCACGCGACAAGTTCGCCCGCCACTACCCGGTCATCGAAGAGAACTCGCCTCTTCTCGCCGCTTGATCCAGTCAGAACCCCTGTGTGGGAGTACTAGCGCGTTGCCGGCGCATGCGCGCCGGCAACGCGCTTCCCCTTCGCTAGCGCTCCGGGGACCGGATCTCTTCCTGAAGGGGGGCCCTCCATGGCCCCCCTACGCACCCTTCGGGTGCTGACCCCCCGCCTAGCTCCTTGCCGGCGCGTGCGCGCCGGCAAGGAGCTTCCCCTTCGCTGGCCCTTCGGGCGCTCCGGGGACCGGATCTCTTCCTGAAGGGGGGCCCTCCATGGCCCCCCTACGCACTCTTCGGGTGCTGACCCCCCACCGAGGGAACGCGGCGGGAGCGAGCGCCAATGCGCTTCCCCTTCGTTGGCCCTTCGGGCGCTCCGGGGACCGGATCGCTCCTGAAGGCGGCGCTTGCGCGGCGCGAGAGCCACCTTCAGCTCAAGCCGGCTTCCCAGAGACCGACCTCGCGTGTGGAGGTGGTCCCTGACCCTCACGCTCTGCCTGATCGCGCGTGACGAGGAAGCGATGCTTCCGGGCTGCCTGGCGAGCGTACAGGGCGTCGTCGACCAGATCGTGGTCTGCGACACGGGCTCGACCGACGGCACCGTGGCCCTGGCCCGTGCGGCCGGTGCGACCGTGGTCGAGCGCGCCTGGGACGACGACTTCTCGGCCGCTCGAAACGCCGCCCTGGCGGCCGCCACGGGGGACTGGATCCTGGTCCTGGACGCCGACGAGCGGCTGGCGCCGGGCGCTGGCGAGGCGCTGAGGAACGCGCTCGATGGGGCTCCCGACTGCGGCCTGTTGCCGCTGCACAACGCCTCTTCGCTGGAGGCCTCTGCGCAGGACGTGGTGCGCGGCGTGGCCCGCCTCGGTGAGCCCGTGCTGCTCCCGCGCCTGCTGAAGCGCACGCCCGAGCTGCGCTGGGAGGGCCGCGTGCACGAGTCGGTCGCGGGCTGGATCCGCGCCGGCGACCGTCGGGTGGGGCCCGTGGCGGCGCCCATCGTGCACCTGGGCAACGTGCCCGAGCTTCGGACGGAGCTGGACAAGGATGGCCGCAACCGCCGCTTGCTCGCGCGGGCCGTGCAGGAGGCCCCCGAGGACTCGGTGCTGCGCACCTACTACGCCCGCGAGCTGGCGCGGATCGGCGACATTGGTGCGCTCGAGCAGGCCGCGACCGCGTTCGCGTCGCTCGAGGCCGCCTGGGCGCGGGGCGAGCGCCCGTCGTGCGTCGCCACCGCGAGCGTCTACGGCTTCCTGCTGGTGCAGGCGGGGCGCTTCGCCGACGCCGAGGCGGCGGTGGGCGCGGTGATCGCGCGCGGCGTGGAGCACCCGAACCTCTTCCAGCTCCTGGGCGTGGCCCTGGAGCGGCGGGCGGTTGGCGATCAGCAGGTCCTCGCGGACGCGCGAGCCGCCTTCCAGAGCTGCCTGGCGGCCCAGGGGCGGAGCTTCGCCGAGGAGCTCAGTCCAGGGGTCACGAGCTGGTCGTCGCGGACCTGGCTGGGCATCGTGGAGCTTCGGGCCGGCGAGCCGGCGGCGGCGATGGCGTGCTTCGACGCCGTGCTGGCGGAGCGGCCCAGCGAGGCGGCGCGTCTCGGGCGGGTGGAGGCCCAGCTGGAGCTCGGGGAGCCCCAAGCCGCGCTGGCCGCGCTCGAGCCCCTGCTGGGCGACGGTCCGGACGGCTGGGTGCTCGCCGCGAGCGCGATGGAGAGCCTGGGTCGCTACGGGGAGCTTCCGTTGCTGCTGCGCCGCGCGCAGACCGCGGCACCGCAGGGCTTCGTGAGCCCGCACCGGCGGGCGTTGATGGCGGAGCTGGCCTTCCGGGCCGAGCTGTACGCTGGTCGGGTGGTGCCCGCCCCAGGGCGCTGGGCATCCGTGTCGGCCCTGCTCGGCCGCACGGTCGAGGTCGGCACGGGCGTGCCCTCGGTCGACGACCTGCGGGGACTGGCGTTCCACCTGGCGCGCGCCGGTCGCACGGCGCTGTTGGAGCCCGCCTTCGAGCGCCGCGCCGACGAGGTGGTGCCCGGCATCGCCGACGTCGTGCGCGGTCTGCTCGACGAGATCGGCGTGCCGCGCGCCGACGACAACGAGCCGGCACCGATCTTCATCGGTGGTGCTGGTCGCAGCGGCACCACGCTCTTCCGCGCGATGATCGACGCCCACGGCGACCTGTGCTGCGGGCCCGAGGCGAAGCTCGTGCCGGCCATCTGCGCGCTCCGGGGCCAGTGGCTGCAGACCATGGGGCCGGATCTCGCGGAAGCCGGCGTGACGGAGGCGGTGCTCGACGGTGCCGTGCGGGGCTTCCTGACCGGCCTGCTCGAGGGCCTCGGCCGCGAGGGCGTGCGCGTCGCGGAGAAGACCCCTCACAACATGCTCCACGTGGCCCTGTTGGGTCGCCTCTTCCCACGAGCACGCTTCGTGCACCTCGTGCGCGACGGGCGCGCGGTGGCCGCGTCGTTGGTGAAGCAGCGCTGGATCGAGCCGGGCACGGGCAAGCCGATCTGGTACTGCGCCGATCTCGAGGGCGCGATGCGCTACTGGGCGAGCGTGGTGAGCACGGCGCGTGCCCAGGCGGCGAGCGTTGCCGGCCGCTACCTCGAGGTGCGCTACGAGGACCTCGTAGCGTCGCCCGAGCGGACCCTGAGGCAGGTGATGGCCTTCCTGGGCGAGCGCTGGGATCCAGCGGTGTTGGCGCACCACCGGAGTGGCGCGGTGCTTCCCGAGCGGGAGTCGTCCAGCCAGGCGGTCGCTCGCGCGGTGCACACCGGTGCGGTCGAGCGGTGGCGGAAGGAGATCCCGGCCGGGCAGCTGCGGGCCTTGGAGTCGCAGCACGGCGGCCTGCTGGAGCGCCTCGGGTACCCGGTGGACGCGGTCCGCGAGGGCGCCGTGGCGAAGTAGCTTGGAGGGCTGTTCCAGCGCGTGACCCTGCGGGTCGCACGAGGCAGCTCGAGCGGGGTCGGTTGTGGTGGCCGGCCCCGCTCTTTCCGTCCTTGGCGGTTGAGCGGCCCACGGTGCGCCTCGCCTTTCGGCTTTGGCGGCTCCAGCGCAGCTACCCCGAGTCGGCCGTGTCGCAGCCCTCGTCGACGTCTCCATCGCAGTCATCGTCGACCTGGTTCCCGCAAAGCTCGGTGGCTCCCGGGTTCACCTCTGCGTTGGCATCGTCGCAGTCTCCAGCGTCCGTGGTCCAGCCGTCGTTGTCGTCATCCCCAACTGCAGCCTCCGGAAGTCCTTCACAGCCACTCCTCAGCTGGCCGCTGCTGACCGCTGATAGCTGACCGCTGATGGCTCGGCCCGCCGGCTCGGTGCGCACGATCTCGTGGAACCACACCACGCGCTGACGGTGCTCGGCAGCCGCTCCTTGCCGGGCGCTCGCCAGAGGTGGCGGGCGCGCGACACGCCCGGTGCGCAAGCCCCTGAAATCCCGTGGGCACGGGGCCTGCAACGGCCCTGCGCATGCCCGCTCCTCTCCTCGTGCCCGGTCTCTGCGTGCTGCTGGGGGCGGCGTCGGCCTGCTTCTGGTCGCCGGAGCCGCGCGCCTGCGTGGCCTGGGCCTGCCTGGCGCTCCCGTTGGCGATGTTGCCCGGTCGGACCGCCGTGGGAGCCACCTGGTTGGCGTGGGCGCTGATGGGCGCGGCCGCCGCGGGGCTGGTGCGTCCCGGGCCGGAGCTGTCGGGCTTCGTCGACCTGCGGGGGCGCGTCACCGTGGGCGGAGGGCGCCCGCTCCTCGCCACCTCCGCCGGCCCGGTGATGCTCCAAGGGCTGTCGAGCCCTCTCGCCCCGGGCACCGCGCTCGCGGTCTTCGGGCGCGCGGGCCCGCTGCACACCACCGACCTGCCGGGGGCACCCTCCCCGGCGCGCGACGCGGTGCTCTCGGGGGCTCGAAGCCGCGTCCGAGTGCAGGGCGCAGCAGGCCTTCCCGCCCGAACGAGGCCCTTCGCGCACCAGCGCCACGAAGGCTTGCTCCACGCCCTGGCGTTCGGCGACCGCTCCCACGTGCCCGAGGCCCTCGATGAGCTGCTCCAGCGCACGGGCACCCGGCACCTGCTCGCGATCTCCGGTCTTCACCTGGGGCTCGTGGCGGGCCTCGCTGGGCTGGTGGCGCGCTGGATGCTCGCTCCCCTCGCCCTCGTCTGGCGGCGAGGTGGGCTGAGCTGGATCGGTGCGCTGGTCGCGGTCGCTGCAGCCTGGTGGCTGGCCGAACGCGTGGGGTGGCCGTCGAGCACCCGCCGAGCGTTCGGCATGGTGGCCGCCGCGGTCGTCGCCGTGGGGACCCAGCGCGGGGTCAGCACCTGGAACGTCCTGGGGGCAGCCTGCGGCGTGGGCGTGCTCCTCGAGCCCTCGCTCGCGCGGGACGCGGGCTTCCTCCTGTCGCTGGGGGCCGTGGCGGGCATCGCGTCGCTCGGTCAGCTCGTCGCACCCGCGCTGCACACCTGCCGGCGGCCGTTCCGCTGGCTCGGCGGCCTGCTGATCGCCAACCTCGGCGCGCAGCTCGGCACGCTGCCCGTGGCGGCCTGGATCTTCCAGGACCTCCCGGTCGCCGCGCCCGCCGCCAACCTGGTCGCGGTCCCCCTCGCGGGGGTGCTGGTCCCGGCCGCGCTGCTCGGCGTGCAGTGGCCGCAGGCTGCGCGCTTCGCGGATGGGGCGGCCGAGGTGCTGATCAGGTGGCTGCAGGTGTGCGAAGCGCCGGTGCTCCACCCCGCGGTCGGGCCGCTGGGCGCCGCGGGGCTGGCGGTCGCCCTCCTGGTGCTCGCTCGCGCTCCGGGCGCCACGCTGGTTCTCGGAGCCCTGTCGCTCGCCCTGCGTCCCCTGCCGCCGCCCGATCAGCTTCGGGTCACGGTGCTGGCGGTCGGCCAGGGCGACGCCACCCTGGTCGAGCTGCCGCGCGCTCGGCGCTTGCTGGTGGACGGTGGCCCGAGCGAGCGCGCGGTGGTCGACTACCTCCGGCGGGTCGGCGTGCGCCGGCTGGACGAGGTGGCGCTCACCCACCCCCATCCCGACCACATGCGGGGGCTGCAGGCGGTCATCGAGGAACTGGAGGTCGCCGTGCTGCGCGTGCCTCGGGCTCCGGCCGACGAGCCGGCCTTCGCAGCCCTCGTCGAGGCCGCTCGGCGGCGCGGCACGTGGGTGGTCGGACCGGACGCGGCGGCCCTCCCCGGCGTGCGCGTGCTGCACCCGAGCCCGGGCTTCCTCGCTTCGGAGCCCGACCTCAACGAAGGCTCGTTGGTGCTGGAGGTCGAGCACGGCGCCACCCGCGTGCTGCTCACCGGCGACATCGAGCGCAGCGCCGAGCGCGCCCTCGCGCCCACCCTCCGCGCGGTCAGCTTGCTGAAGGTGGCCCACCACGGCAGCCGCACCTCGTCCCACGCGGACTTCCTGGCGGCCACCTCACCGCTGGTGGCCGTGGTCCCGGTGGGGCGCGGCAACGCCTACGGACACCCGGTCGAGAGCGTGCTCGCCCGTTTTCCGGGGCTCGTGTTGCGCACGGACCTCGATGGCACCGTCGAGCTCACCAGCGACGGCCATCGCTCCTGGATCCGCCGCTACAGCCACGCGAGCGGCTGGAGTGAAGGCGCTACCCTGCCTTCCTGGCGGGAGCCGCCTTGATCAGCAACAGCCAGAGCGAGGCCGCTAGGATCGCGATGCCCAAGGAGATCGCCTGGGCGTTCGTGATGAGCTCGCCCAGGGTGTCCTCGAGGAAGTAGCCGCGCTCGGTGTCGCCACGAACCAGCTCGTTGAGCGAGCGCAGCACCGGGTAGATCGACAGGTAGACCAGCGTGAGCTGTCCCTCGAAGCGCTTCCGGCCCCGCATCCAGATCAGCAGCCCGAAGAGCGCGAAGTTGTACGCCATCGCGTAGATCTGGGCGGGATGCACGGGCACCCCGGTGGGCGCCATGGTGTCGGGGCTGGTGTAGGTGATGGCCCAGGCGACCTCGGTGGGTGCGCCGTGGCAGCAGCCGGCCAGCAGGCAGCCCAGGCGGCCGAACACGTGGCCCAGCGCGAGCCAGGGAGCGGTCAGGTCGAAGAAGGTGCCGAGCCGGATCTCCTTCTTCCGCGCAAGGAGGAAGAGCCCCGTGACGGCCGCGATCAGGCCACCGTAGAACACCAGCCCGCCGTCGCGGATGGCGAAGATGGTCAGCGGGTCGTCGGCGAAGCGGCTCCAGTTGACGCGCACGTACTCCAGCCGGGACCCGACGAGCCCGCCGACCACCGTGATCAGCGCCATGTCGTAGGCGATCTCGGGGTCGAGGCCGCGTCGGCGAGCGGAGTTCCGGACCCCCCAGACCGCCACGAGGTACGCCGTGGCGGTGAGCACGCCGTAGCTGTGGATGCTGAAGCCGTTGGGCAGCGTGAAGAGGATCGGATGCATCGCGCCTTCCTACCGCGTCCTGCTATCGCGCGTCAGCGTCGTGAGAGGCGACGCCACAGGACCGCGGCGCAGGCCAGCAGCACGCCCGAGATCACCTGGGAGGTCGAGAGCCATCCGTTCGCATACACCCCCCGGAGCTCGTCGGCGCGAAAGGCCTCGACCACGATGCGCAGGGTGCCGTACCCGAGCAGGAAGCTCAGAGCCGTCTGCCCGGCGAAGGTCTGGCGCCCCCGCACGCGCGAGAGCCAGACGAAGATCGCCAGGCAGCCGAGCGACTCGTAGAGCGGTGCGGGGTGCAGCGGCACCGCCAGCAGCTCCTCGGGCAGCAGGCCCCGCCGGTAGTAGCGCACCGACCACGGCACCTCGAAGCCGAAGGGCCAGGTGGCGGGGCGGCCGTGTCCGCACCCCGCTCCCAGGCACCCCAGCCGGCCGTAGACGAGGCCGAAGGCGGTGGCGGGCGTGAAGATGTCGCACAGGGTCCAGAACGAGACCTGCTGTCGGCGCGACCACGCCAGGCCGACCAGCACAGCGGCTCCGGCGCCCCCGTAGAACACGAGCCCGCCGTCGAGGCTGAGCAGGAGCCTGGGGTTGGCGAGGTAGGTCTCGGGGACCTCGAACACGATGTGCGCGAGGCGGGCCCCCACGAGCACACAGGGCAGCAGGACCAGGCAGAGGTCGAGCACGCTCCGCTCGCTCACCCGGGACCGCCGGGCTTCGCGGGCGACGAGCCCGCTGGCGAGCGCGAAGCCCGTCATCAGGAGGAAGAAGTAGGTCGGGACGCTGAGCGTGTTGGTGTAGACCAGCCAGGGATGCATCAGGCCGACTGGCGCTCGGAGGCCTCGTCCTCGTCCTCCTCGTACCAGACCAGGTAGTGCACCACGAAGGCGGCCACGCCGGCGCAGATCGCCACGTCGGCCACGTTGAAGCTCGGGTACTGGTTGGTGCCCACCAGGTCGATCAGCAGGCGCTTGACCTCGGGGTGGTCGACGTAGAACCGCAGGAAGTCCGTGACCGACTGCTTGTGCACCCGGTCGATGCCGTTGCCCACGGCGCCGCCGAGGATGAGGCCGAGGGTGGCGGGCAGGAAGCGCTCGTGGGCGGGCACGTCGCGGAAGATGCTCACGATCACCCCGGCAGCGAAGAGCGTGAACACCGCGAACACGAGCATCCGGTGGTCGTGGTCGGCGAGCATGCCGAAGGCCGCACCGGAGTTTCGGACGTGCACGAGCTGGAAGAAGCCCGGGATGACCTCCACCACGTCGGTCTTGTACGCGAGCGACTTCACGATGGCGATCTTGGTGGCCTGGTCGATCAGCACCACGGCCGCGGCGACGAGGCTGAACCAGGCGGTCTTGTTCGACATCGAACGGAGGCTATCCGCCTGGACCGGCCTCCGCGCGCTCGGCCAGGGCGCGGCGTCGTGCGAGCTCGGCCTCGTGATCGGCCCGGCAGACCTCGAAGCAGTCGTCGTGTGACGCGAGGAAGGCCTGGGCGGCGGCGATGTCCTGGGGGCGTCCCAGGTGGCGCAGGTTGCGCTGAGGCGGCTCGCCCGCTGGCACGGTGCGGTCCGGGCGGCCGTCGAGCGCGTACACGTCGCCGCCGAGATCGTGGGAGGCGTCCCAGCCGGCCACCCGCCAACCCAGGCCCAAGAGAGCGGCTCCGAGGAGCAGACGACGAGCCCACGGGCCGGCCGCGGTGGACGCGGCGACCGCGAGCAGTGGCACCAGCGGCGCGCGGTAGCGCAGGTTGAAGGGGTCGTAGCTCCGAAGCGCGACGGTGTCGTCCCAGAGCTCGTAGCGCAGGGCGTAGGCGGCCAACAGCGCGCCCAGCGCCAGAGGTGCAAAGCGTGCAGCCCCGCTGCGCTTCCGCCAGCCCGCGAGGCCCGCGAGGGCCCACACGAGCGCCCACCAGCCCATCGAGAGCGCGGGCCACCCGGGCCAGAGTCCCCCGGTCCAGACGTCGGTCACGAGCCAGCGCCACAGATCGGGCAGAGGTGCGATCGCAGTCGTGGCCCACCAGTCGCGCGCGTGGTCGAGCGCGAGTGGATGGGCCTGGTGGTAGGCCCAGGAGGGCCAGAGACCGAGCGGGATGCCCAGCGGCAACAGCCAGCCACCGCGCTTGTGCGTCAGCACCGCCAGCCCGAGGAGGGCCGCGAGGCCGTACGCGCTGCTCCACGCGTAGCCGACCGCAGCGCCCATCAGCGCGCCAGCCGTCAGCGCCAAGGGCACCCGCGCAGCCCAGCGAGCCCGCAGGGCGATGGCGGCGACGACGGCGCTGGAGAGCACGAGGCCCGAGGCCTGGGCGTGGTTCGAGAAGCCGGTGAGCGACAGCTCGTGCCAGAAGCTCGGGGCGCCGATGAGCACGACCCCTGCCAGCACGGCGGCGCGCCTCCCCGCCGCGAGCCCGGCCAGCGCCATGGCCGCCGCCACGGTCAGCAGGTGCCAGGCGGCCGGGACCAGCTTCCAGGCACCGACCGTCGGACCGAGCGCTCGGAAGGACCAGCTCCCGAGCCATGCGTCGACGCTGCAGCCGCCGCAGAAGGTGCGGTACTGCAGCTCCCAGAGGGCCTCGACGTGGCCGCAGGCCAGCTGCACGCCGGCCCGGGCGTTGTAGCGCTCCTCGGTGGCGACGAGCCCGCCGGCGCCGAAGGCGAGGTCCAGGGCGGTGAGCGCGGCCTCGGCCGCCAGCACTGCCCAGGCCCACTTCATGCCGCGAGTCTACCCCTCGCCGGGCACGTCCTCGTCGGGCTCGTCGTCCGAGCTCACCGGGCGGTCGTCGTCGCCGCGGTCGTCGCCCTGGGCCCGGTCGGCGGCATCGAGGCGGGCGTCCCAGGTGATCGCGCAGTCCTCGCCGAAGTCGCGCTCGGAGAGCTGGAAGCTGAACACTCCGCCGGCCTCGGAGCGG
>Ga0209992_10000423_pt1 | contig 57299 bp, 58 predicted proteins | sample 2SBtaG_2_FD_182564 | JGI IMG/M metagenome (GOLD analysis project Ga0209992, IMG submission 182564) | Deep subsurface microbial communities from Kolumbo volcano to uncover new lineages of life (NeLLi) - 2SBTROV12_ACTIVE470 metaG (SPAdes)... | ecosystem: Environmental > Aquatic > Marine >... | reverse complement strand
CACTTGTCTCATAGTGGACTTGCAAACATGATTGTAACTAATAGATGTGATTTAACATGCTGGTACTGCTTTTTCTATGTAAAGAAGGGATTAGAAGGTGCTTACATGTATGAACCAGATCATACCCAAATTCGAGGAATGATGAAAACTCTAAGAGCAGAAAGACCAATTCCTGGAAACTCTATGCAAATTACTGGTGGTGAACCAATGTTGAGAGAAGACATTGCTGATGTTATTAAAATTATGAAAGAAGAAGGTGTTGACCATATTCAAATGAATACTAATGGTATTAGACACGCAATGGATCCAGAGGCTGCACGTGAAGTAAGACTTGCTGGATGTAACAACTTGTATCTTTCATTTGATGGTGTTACTGCTAGAACAAATCCTAAAAATCACTGGGAAATTCCATATGCCCTTGATAGTTGTAGAAAAACTGGCACTACTGTAGTATTTGTTCCAACAGTAATTAAATCAATTAATGACCATGAATTAGGTGGAATTATTCGATATGCACAAAAGAACATGGATGTAGTTCATGCTGTTAATTTCCAACCAGTATCACTTACGGGACGAATGGGTAAAACTGAACGTGAGAAATATAGAATTACAGTTCCTGATTGTGTTCAAAGAATTGAAGAGCAAACAAATGGCGAGGTAACTGTTGATGATTGGTTCCCAGTTCCAAGTTGTATGCCATTAACTAATGTAATTGAAGCATTTTCAAGTAAACCAAAATATGAATTGTCAATCCACTTTGCATGTGGTGCAGGAACATACATCTTTGAGGATGCAGACACAAAGAAATTTGTTCCATTAACAAAATTCTGTGATATTCAAGGAATGCTTGAATTGTTTGAAGATAAAGCAGAAGAGATTCGTTCTGGTAAAAACAAGTACTTTACAATGCTTGAAGTTGTAAGAAAACTCAAAGGATTTGTTGATTCTAAAAAACAGCCAGCAGGATTAGATTTGGCAAAAATGTTTGGTAATATTCTCATGAAGAGATCATTTGATTCAATTGGTTCATGGCACGTAAAGGGATTATTCCTTGGTATGATGCACTTTCAAGACAAATACAATGAAGATTTGGAAAGACTACAAAGATGTGATATTCACTATGTAACTCCAGATCTTAGAATAGTTCCATTTTGTGCATTTAATGTAATTCCTGAATGGTATAGAGATAGAATTCAAAAGAAATTCTCAGTTACTGTTGAGGAATGGGAACAAAGAGAAGATGTTAAACTAGAAGATTGTCTTTACAGAGGACTAATGAGACGTGGTGCTGGTGATGAATTAGCTGCTGGTTGTGCCAAGAGTCAAATGTTCCATGATGCATCTCAAGCAACAATGTAAAAGAATTTTCTAATCCAAGACCTTAAAAGTTCATAATTTAATTTTTAGTATGAAAATTTTACTTATTTCTCCAACATTGAAAGGAATTGGTGGTATAGCACAACATGTTAGAGATTTAATAAAATTTCTTAAAGAAAATGGTCATGATGTAGATATAATTTCTTCAGAAAATACTTTTACTATTCCAATAAAAAAATTAAAAAATCCTAGTTTCTTGATTTCATCTTTTTTAAAATCAAAGTTTTTAAAAAATTATGATATTGTTCATGCACAACATCCCATTAGTGCATTAGCTATGAAAAATGTTAATGGAAAAAAAATCCTTACAATTCATGGGATATACAGCGAACAAATCGGCATGCTTCATGGAAAATCAAGCTCAAAACTTTCAAATAAATTTGAAAAAAATGCTTTTATGTGGGCTGATGCTGTAACTGCAGGTTCTAAAGAGGCATATGAATATTATAATAAATTAGGTTCAAAAGTATCGTTTATTCCAAATGCAATTGATATTGATTTACTGCCTTCTGGAGTTGATACTAGATATGAAAAACAAATAATTTTTGCAGGACGATTGTCAAAAGAAAAAGGTATTCTCACAATTCTTGAAACTGTAAACAATCTACCTAATGATATTAATTTGTTAATTGTAGGTATTGGTCCTGAAGAACAACAGGTAATTGATTCTGTAAAAAACAATAAAAATATTCATTATTTAGGATATCAACCTAAAGAAAAAACAATTCCATTAATTCGAGGTTCTAAATTATTACTTCAACCATCTCTTGCTGAGGGAATAAGTGCAACATTACTTGAAGCAATGGCCTGTAAAACACCAGTTATTGTTACTAATGTTGGTGGAAATGTTGAATTATTTGAAAATGACAAAACTGGTATTTTAATTGAACCCGGAAATTCTAAAGAATTATTAAAAAAAATAATTTATTTGTTAAATGATCAAGCTAAACTAGAAGAACTTTCCGAATCTGCTTTTGAAAAAGTTCAAGAATATGATTGGTCAAATATTGGTAAAAAATATTTAGATTTATATAAAAAATTATTAGAATCTTAAGAAGAATTTAATATTTTTTTTAAACCATCACCAAATTCGATCTTGGGTTCCCAATTCAATTGTTTTTTTATTTTAGAAATATCTGCTCTAATATCTTCAATGAAAATTTTTTCATTTTTTAAATATTCAAGATTTATTTTTTTTGATGCGATATTTTCAATTTTCTTTATGATTTCATCAAATGAAAATGAAATTCCTGTACCTACATTAAAGATTTCAAATTTAGAATCATAATCTTTTACTTTTAAAATTAAATCTACAAAATCGTCAATATATAAAAAATCTCTCTTACTATTTCTGTTTACAATTGTAATTTTTTCTTTTGTTTTTATTGCATTGATCAAATTTGTTATTAGAAATCCATCATTCATAGATTTACCAAAAATATTAAATGGTCTTAAAATTATTACTTTAAGATCACTTTTATCACAATACAATTTACATAATTGTTCTCCAAGAAATTTACTTTCACTGTAAGCATTATGTGGATTCACCGAATGATTTTCATTAATAGGAGATTTTTCTGGATTTCCATAAACATAACTACTTACATAAATTATTTTTTTTACTTTTTTCATTATACAATATTCTAAAATATTTAATGTTCCAAAGAAATTATTTTCAAAAAAATCCTTTGATTTCAATTTTTTTGAAGGTGTTTTTCCACCTAAATGAATTACTGTATCTACAGAATCAATTTTTAATACTTCATTAATATTTCGTAAATCAATTCTTTTAGAATTAATTGTATCTGTAATGACTAATGATTTGGGTAATTTTTCTATGATTTCCCTCCCAATAAAACCAGATGCACCTGTTACAAGTATTGAATTCATAATTTATCTATAAATTTCATCTATCTATGACTTTTCATGTTTAAAGCCCAATAATTTATAATTTTGATAATTTTTTGTGGACATATTGGTTCTGATATGATTAATTAATTGGTATTTTAGTGATTTAATAAATGACTTCAATCCTGAAAAATAAAAATATTTTAGTGACTGGAGGATCTGGTTCAATTGGTCAATCGATTGTAAAAAAAGCATTAGAAGATGGTGCAAAATCTGTTAAAGTTTTCAGTAATGATGAAAATGGATTATATGAAATGGATCAAATTTTTACAAATAAAAAAATTGAATATGTTGTAGGCGATATCAAAAATTCTGAAACAGTTAATTCAATTGTAAAAGGAATTGATATAATTTTTCACACAGCAGCTTTGAAACATGTTGATAGATGTGAATTAAATCCATTTGAAACTGTTGCTGTAAATATTATTGGAACAAATAATATTGTAAAAGCAGCTGTAAATGAAAAAGTAAAAAAAGTTATTTCTATTAGTTCTGATAAAGCAGTTAATCCTATAGGTGTAATGGGTGCCACTAAATTATTAGGAGAAAAATTATTGTCTGCAGAAGCATTTCATAATAAATCCAATACTGTTTTTGCTTCAGTACGATTTGGAAATGTTTTTCATACTAGAGGTTCAATTTTACCAAAAATTGAAGATCAAATCAAAAAAGGAGGACCAATCACATTAACTGATCAAAGAATGAAACGTTTTTTTATGACTAAAGATGATGCTGTAAAATTAATTGTAAATGCAACTAATCTTGCTAAAGGTGGAGAAATTTTTATTCTTAAAATGCCTTTACTGTATCTTAAGGATCTTTTTGAAGCTATGAAAGAAATTTTAGCTCCTAGATATGGACTCAAACCTAAACAAATCAAGACTACTCATATAGGAATTCGACCTGGTGAAAAATTAACTGAATATCTTCTTACTGATTTTGAAATGGAACATGTTTTAGAAACCAAAGATTTCTTCATTTTACCTTCTCTTTTTGAATCAATTTCTAAATCAAAATATTCTGGTGCTAAAAAATCTGATAAACTTCGTACATATTTTGAAAAAATGAAACCAATTGATATTAAGGAAATTAAGAAAATGCTAAAATCTGTTTATCATTATTAAAATGATATTATGATATTAACAAAATTATTTTAATTATTACCTATTTGATTAATTGAATAGTTTTTATGAATATAATCTGATTCTATTAATTGTAGTATTTAGAAGTAATTTCAAGTCCTTTTTTTAATGAAATCTTTGGTTTCCAATTAAAATGAAATTTCATTTTGGATATATTGGCACATACATTCAATACATCATTTTGTCGAATTTTATTTTTTTTCGATTTTATAGACATTTTTTTATTAGAAAACTTGAGAATTAAATCAACTAAATCTGAGATGGATGTACTTTTCCCTGTTCCCAGATTGTATACATTAAATCCTTTTTTCTTTGAATTAACAATATTTAACAAACCTGATATAAGATCATCAATGAAAATAAAATCCCTTTTTGGTGTTGTATTTCCTAACGTAATTTGAGAATTATACTTTACTTGATTAATAATATTAAAAATGAGATTTGATTTTGAACTATTAGGTCCATAAACTGAAAATATTCTAGCAACTCGTATATCTAAACCGTAAGTTAATGAATATGTTTCACATAATATTTCACTAATTTTTTTACTAGAAGCATAATGAGATAAAGGTGAATTTGATTCAGTTTCAGCAAGAGATTTTTTTTTTGAATTTCCATAAATATGACTAGAACTTAAAAAAATAAATTCAGCATCTTTTTTCCTAGCTAATTCTAACATTTTTTTAGTTCCATCAACATTTACTTCATAACATTTTACTGGATTATTATTGCAATAATCTACATCACTTAAAGCAGCCATATGAATAATTTTTGAAAAATTATTTTTTAGTTTAGAATTATTCATTTTAGTTATATCCATAATTACAGAATTAAAATTTTTTAATGTTTTTTGTTTTTTTCTAGATATTCCAAAAATTTTATAGTTTTGATTTAGAAGTTGTGGTATTGCATTAATACCAATAAATCCATTTGAACCAGTTATGAGAATTTCTTTCAATCTTTTACTTCCTAATTAAACGGTTTATTTCTATTTCACTTTTAATTTTTCATTATATAGCTTTAAAAAGAAAATATCAAAGGATAAGATATGACTAATGCTTTGATTACTGGCATTACAGGTCAAGATGGAGCATATCTAGCTGAATTTTTATTAAAAAAGGGTTACAAAGTTTTTGGCACATATAGGAGACAATCATCAAGTAATTTTTGGAGATTACATTATCTTGATATTTTAAATAAAATTAATTTGATTCCAGCTGACGTGTTGGATTCAACATCCATATATCGTGCATTAGAAGAATCAAATCCAAAAGAAATCTATCATTTAGCTGCACAAAGTTTTGTCGGAGCATCATTTGATCAACCTCTATACACTAGTGATGTGACAGGATTTGGTCCAGTTAGAATTTTAGATGAAATATTAAAATTTAATAAAAAAATTAAGTTTTATCAAGCTTCTTCAAGTGAAATGTTTGGCTCAGAAAAATCTATCACAAAAACTGAAACAACAACATTTATGCCATCAAGTCCATATGCAATTGCAAAACTATATGCATATTGGCAAACCAAACTTTATAGAAAAGCATATGGTGTTTTTTCAGTTAATGGAATTTTATTTAATCATGAATCACCTTTGCGAGGTTTAGAATTTGTTACAAGGAAAATTTCAAATGAAGTTGCAAAAATTTCACTTGGTCTTTCTAAAAAACTAGAATTAGGAAATATTTTAGCTAAAAGAGATTGGGGTTATGCTCCTGAATATGTTGAAGGAATATGGAAATCATTACAAGTCAAAAACCCTGATGATTATATTTTAGCAACAAATGAATCACATTCTGTAAAGGAATTTGTAGAAAAAGCTTGTCAAATTGCAGATGTATCCAATAAATGTTTGAAAATCACAAAGAGTAATTTAAGACCATTTGATGTAAGTCATCTTAAAGGTGATTATTCTAAAGCAAAAAGAAAATTGGGATGGAAACCAAAAATCAAATTCAATGATCTAGTTAAGATTATGGTAGAAGAAGACATTCATAGATGGGAACAACGGTTGAAAGGGGAATATTTACCATGGGATACGGGTAATTCATAATATCAACAAAAATATTTTTCAAATGAATTAACATATATCTAATAATTAAATAATAATTTTAATTAAAAATGAATAAAGTTTTCATGGTAACAGAACATGATATTGATGGAATAGATGCTAGTGGTAATAGAGCACAATGGGAAATATCTGCGCTTAAAAAAAAAGGATTTTCTGATGTTACATTAATAGATAAATTTGATGAGAAAAGAGTTAAAGAAATTTCTACTGGATTAATACATGCTCAACAACTATGCGGAAGATTTTTGAAAAATACTAAATACATTGTTGATGCACATGGGCTTGAATATGACGCTTCATCTCATTTATCACACGGTTATTCAATCCATTCATGGAAAAAATATGCATTTAAAATAAAATCTTATCATTATAAAAAATTAGAAAACAAAATCTTTCAAAATTCACAACATGTAATTTGTGCAGGTGAAAATATTTATGAAAAAGTGAAAAATATTCAAAATGCAACTGTCGTTAGAAATGCAGTATTTTTAGAAAATTATAAACCGACTGAGTGTAAAATTTTAAAAGTTGCATTAGTAGGTCCATTTTTACCAGGAAAAATAAATTATTTTGGATTAGATATGATTAAACATGTAGTGAAAACATTTTCTAAGGTAGAATTTATTTTCATTGGACCAACAGACAAAACTTTTCGAGATGAATTACAATTTAAAAATACAAAATTTACTGGTAAAGTAAATAATTATGTAGATACATTAAGAAATTGTAGTGTTTTATTAGCACCATTTCCAAAACATGCATATTATTTAGGCTCAAAAACTAAATTTTTAGAATCAGCAGCTTGCCAAATGCCAATAATTACGACACCTACAGGCAATGTTGATTTTCAAAATGATTACATGTGTTTAGGAAAAACAAAAGAAGAGTTAGTAGAACAAATGCATTATTTAGAAAATGAAAATGTGAGAATAGATTTGGGTAAAAAACTAAGAATCGAAATTGAAAAAAATTACAATGCTGATATAGAAGTTAAAAAAATCATTAAATTATATAATGAATATTCATAATTTTTCAAAGTTTTAAGTAAATTGTTTTTGCATATAATTCAAAATATTTTTTATATGTTTCATAATATTTATGAAACTGTTTTAATGTTATATTAAAATCCTGTTTATGTCTTTGAATTGCTGATAAAGTAACTCCATCCTTCATCATTGAAAAATAAGGAATTACAATAGTTTTTTCATTTATTATTTTCATTAATGCGTTTAGTTCATTATTATTAAATTTGTAATTATTTATTGCGTTATTGATATCATTGTGTAATTTATCAAAAGATGAAATTTTTGTAACCATTGACAATTCTTCATAAATTTCATCAGAAAATAAAATCACCGGTTTTTTATAAAATAAAGCTTCAAATCCTGTACCGCCAGATATTAGTATAACTCCTCTACTTTTTGAAATTAATTTTTCTATTGAAACATTTGGATGAACTAATTTAACATTTGGAATTGAAATAATTTTTTTGTAGTCTTCAATTGATCTCCATGATTTAACTTTTTGAATAGGATGTTCTTTTACATATAATATTGTGTTTATGGGGATTGTTTTTGCAATATTTTCGATTAATGTAATTTGATTACTATAGTTTGAAGAAATTGTTAAAACTTTAGCTTCTGGTTCACTTTGCATAGGAAATAATATAAAATTATTATCTTCAACACTTTTAATTGAATTTGAATCTAGAAATTTTTTTCTTTTCTTTATTTTAAAATTAAGTTGAAAACGATATTTTAAAATTTTAAATTTACTTTTTCCAACATTTTTATAAATTTCTTCAGGATTCTCAAATAATCTTTTGATGTAGTGATTAATTTTTTGATTTAAACCAGCAATATTGGGATTAAAACTTTCTTGAATCTTTATTGTTTGGCTCAGATTCTCTTTTTTAACATAATCTTCTGTAAAATTTTGAGATAAATCTTCAAAACTACCAATAATTTTTTTGAATTCATTTGTAATTTCCTCTCCAACAATATCCTCTGAAATGAGTATTCTATTATGAATAAACATTGGAACAGGCATTATTATTTTAATATTCATTTTTTTTGCTATTCTATAAAGAAGTAAGTTTGAAATATTTTCTCCAATGTACTGTGTAAGGATCATTTTAGGTTCATATGTTTGTAAAATATCGATAAAAAATGTTATAGATTTTTCAATAATAATAAAAATTTCTTCTTTTGTAAAATGATGAAAATCAGTCCAATATTTGTAAAAACTTCTTTCTGTGAAAATATCTGACCATAAATTTAATCTAAAATCTTTTTCAAATTCCTTTAATTTTTTCAAATCGAAAGTTGATTTATTAATATAACAATCTGGATAGTAAATTAATTTTTTGAATGGAATGATTTTTTGATTCTGAAAAAAATTCATATCTTGTTTTGTAGTAACTATTCCAATAAAATCAAAATCATCTAATTTTATTAATTCTGTTATTACGCCAAAATTGATATATGAATATGCATCAAAATCCAACCAAACAATAATATTTTTTTTATTATTTACTTTATTTTTATTTTTTAATTTTTCCATCTTTGTGTAATAATTTCTAGATAAATTCTAATATATTAAGAATTGAATAACCTTTTCTTATTATTTTTCATGAAAAATTTGATACAAATATTTATTGAGATTTTTTTAAAAATGTATTAAATGAAGAAAATTCAAATTCCTTTAATAATTTATTCATTTTAGAGAAAGTTTTTTCAATTTTATAAAATGTAATAAATTTATTTTTTATTGGCAATTTAATTTTTGGAATATATTCTGGAGTTAATTCCCATGAATGTATGTATAGACTTGATGGAATTTCTTGTTTTGAGTATGAATTAATTGCATTTTTTATAATTTTTAAAGGCAATGCTCTTAGATAAAATCCACCTGCTGTTGGAATTGTCTTTCCTAGAAATTTTGATACAAGTAGAGGAAATTCTATTAAAGTTCCATTTTCATTATTATTTTCTAAATTAGAACTGGTTATTTTATATGGTGATTTATCTGCCAATGGATGACCATACATGCTAGTTTTTGCAGGCACTATACTACTATCATATTTGTAATTATTTTCAATTAATTCATCTATGATCCAAGCACTTTTTTCGTTTAAAGAAAATGTTGGTGCCCTAAACCCAATTGATTTTTTTGAAGTAATTCTTTCAAACTCTTTTAATTCTTGTTTAAATTGTGTTCTAAAATTTAACGAGTCTATTCTGGTATGTTTCATTGTGTGAAATCCTATCTCATGTCCATTAGATATAATTTTATCAATCATTTCAGGATTTGATTGTAAAAGTTCACCTACAACAAAAAATGTAGCTATAGTATCATTTTTTCTTAAAAGTTCTATGATTTTATCTAATCCTTTGAACATAGTAGGAATTCTCTTTTCTTTAGGTACAAATGATTCTACTAGTTGTGGATGATACCAATCCTCAAAATCAATTCCAAGAAAATTCAATTTCTAATATTCTCCATACAATTCAATCTTTTATTTTCATTTATTCTTTTAACTAATTTTAATTTATTTCACATTTTATGTAATTTATAATGAAATTTGTGTACCTTCACCTAACAAGAATCTGTTAAAAGACTTACTTTCATTTTCAATGATTTTTGAATTTGATGCAATTATACTTTGTTCAATTTCTACTTTGTTTTCTATAACACAATTTGACATAATTATTGAATTTGAAATTTTACAGTTTTTTAAATTTACATTATTTCCTATACTGGTATTACTTCCAATAACCACATTGTTATCAATTATACAATCTTTTCCGATTATGACTGGTCCTTTTATTTTAACATCTTTTTTGATAATAGTTCCTTTACCCACAATTATTTTACCTTCTAATAATACATTTTCTTCTTTAATACCATTAAACTCTGGAATCATATTTTCTAAAATAATTCTATTAGCATCAATAATATCATTAGGGGTTCCAGTATCCTTCCAAAAATCAGTAATCATTTCAAATTCTAATTCCCTTTCTTCTTCAATCAACATTTGTAATGCATCTGCAATTTCTAATTCATTTCTCCAAGATGGTTTCAATTTTTTAATAATATTAAAAATATGAGGAGTCAAAAAATAAATTCCAGTAACAGCTAAATTGGTAGGTGGATTTTTAGGTTTTTCAGTTATCTTGACAATTTTATTATTTTTTATTTCTGCAATACCAAATTGTGATGGGTTATCTACTTCACATAAAAGTAATAATGCATCATTTTTTGATTGAGAAAAATTCAAAGATAATTTACTAATATCCCGTTGAATAATATTATCTCCTAAAAAAACAATAAATTTTTCATTATCTACAAATTTTTCACATAATGAAATTGCATGTGCAATTCCTTTTGGTGAATCTTGTTCAATATATGAAAACTGTGCATTAAATTTTTCCCCATTCCCATAATATTCTTTAACTTTATTAGCACCATTACCTCCTACAATAAATGCAATATCTTGAATTCCTGCTTGAACTAATGCTTCTACACAATATTGAGACATGGGTTTGTTAGCAATTGGAAGTAATTGTTTTGGACCTGTATGGGTTAAAGGTCGTAAGCGTGTTCCATGCCCACCATGTAAAATAATACCTTTCATAAAATTTAGAATTTTTACTCATAATTTAATTAATCTATATTAACAAAGTTGGAAATTTTATTTTAATTATTTTTTCCTTCATCATTATCAATTTTAGACAATAATTCTTTTAATTCCCCAACTTCTTTTTGAGATGATCTTCCAATTCTTGTATCTAAAATAATTCTACAAATATGAGCCAATAAAGGATCCTCTAATCTTTTTATTGTATTTTCTGTGCTTAATTGTGTATGTCGATGCCAATAACCAATTAAAATTGAACTTGGTATATATAAAATCAATAATATGAAAGTAAACCCCCATAAATCAGAAAATATATCTTGAAGTATTGGATCTTGCTCAATAAAAAATCTATATGAAATTAAAATAAAATTTACTAACGTTAGTGCATACATCAAGTAATAAGAATGACCAAATCTTTCATCAAGCCACAGTCTTCTAATCCAAGTTGTTTTCAAACTCATTTTATATCCATTTTCTTTTCAATATCTATCAAAAAAGTTCTAAATTTTTCAATTTCTTCTTTTGATATATTACCTAATTGTACATCAATCAAAACACGAAATAATTTTGCATAAAATGGATTCTGTTGCATTGTAATAGTATTTTCAACTTTTAATTGAGTACGTCTATGCCAATAACCAATTATTATTGCTGTTGGAATATATATTACAAGAAATAATATTGCAAAAACCCATAAATCAGAAATTAATTCTTGAAAAATTGGAACTTTTTCAATTAATAATCTATATGCAATTAAAACAAAATTTACAAATGTTAAAACAAAAATTAAATACGTACTATGACCCATTCTAAATTCCCACCATCTTTCTCTTAACCAGCCTTGACTCATTATTTTTCAGTAAATTATTACATATTAAAAAAGATTGTAATTTCTAAATGTGTTTTCTAGTCATAATTTTTTGTCATTTAATTTATGATTGAAAATTATCGATAATGTTAAATCTACTATTGAAAGACATGTTTCATGAAACGTCATTCTAAAAGTTCCATTTTATTTAATAAAATTGATACTCGTTTAAGCAAAACATTTTATGGCAATAAAACTGGTTTTATGAGAAATATTCGTGGTAGAAATAAAATTCATACCACAATTGATGAAAGTATAAAAATATCTGATCCACAATTGTACAATGCTATAAATCTTGGATTTTCAAAGTTTGAAAATTCTTATGATGAATCTTTAATAGATGAAATTCAAAAAAAATTTCAAAATTTAATTGAAGATGAAAATTATTCTAAACCTATTGCCCAATTTGAAAATAAAACTTATTTACGAATGATTAATGAACCATACAAATTGTTCCCCGAATTATCCAAACTTATTACAAATGATGTTTTGTCATTTTTAAAAAAATATTATAAATCTAATTTTACTATTTCTCATATTCAATGCCATAGAAATTATTTTGTACCTGAAAATATACGTAAAGAACATGAAATGTTTTCAAATTTTTGGCACTTTGATCTTGATCCAGTTTCTCAAATAAAATATTTTGTTTACATTTCAGATGTCACTGAAAATGATGGTCCTTTCACTGTACAATCTATTTCTAGAACAAAGGAATTAATTGATATGGGATTTGGTAATCGACTTGATTATAATTTACCTGTTGATGTAGTAGAGGATCCAAAACAAATTGTAAAAATTACTGGTCCTGCTGGAACATCATTCTTTGGACGTCCTGCATCTTGTGTTCATAGAGCTGGAGATCCAACAGAAAATCATTATAGAGATGCAATTTCTTTTACGATAAATGCTTCTGATACACCAATCCAAAAAAATTGGATTGAACATGTTATTCCTCATCATTCTCAGAGTGCTGATTATAATATATCAAAATAACAATTTTTACAAATATCTATAATTTTGATATGGTATTTTATCTATCAATTATAATATGAAATTTCTTGAAATCAATTTTAAATAATTTCATATGCTGTTTGAATCCATCTTCTTTTGAATCAAATTCTTTCTCCAAATACTCATATTCTTCTTCGTTAAGAAATACATCTACTAAAAATATTGGAAGTTCACTATTTTCATCTATAATTAAATGTGATAATTCATTTTCTGAATCTGAAATATATTCTTCTAAATTATCATAGTTTTGAGTTTGAATTGATTTAATTTTATACATTTCATGAAATAAAAATGGCCATTCTTTGGGAATTTCTACATTTTTAATATATTTTGTTTCTGTTGGATGAAAATTAACCCCGTTAATTTTACTAGATATTATTTTTGCAATTTCATTTAATTCCCTTTCTTTTTCAAAATCAATTTTTTTATATTCATAAAATAATATTGATGACATTAAAATTCCTACTATTAGAAATAATACTATGGTATTTTTTTTTGAGAATTTTGAAATGAAACTTTTTACAGTAAATAATGAAATTAAACAAAATATTGGATAAAGAAAATACAGATATCTTGTATCTTGTGCTTGTACTATGTATGCATATAAAATTGGAATAGAACTACTTACTAAAAATATGATAATGAAGTTTGTTTCTTTAACTCTTTTTCTAAATAACTGAATTATTCCAAATGGTACAAATAATATGAAACTTGGAATCATTATCCATCCTAAATATTTTATAAAAAGTTCTATTCCAGCAAATATTTTATTATTTTCTTCTTGATTTGAAATTGAAATAATTTGGTTTGTTCCTCCAACTACTCTTTGGAATATTCCATCATTACCAGAAACTTCTGTTTTATAGATAAGTATTGGAGTTAATATTAAAAGAAAAATTATCAACGCAGGAAGATATGTTTTTAAAATTTCTTTAGAAACTTTGTATTTTATAAAAAATAATATTGATAATGTGATTACCAAAAATATTCCTTCAGAACGTACAATAGTTGTAAATGATGCTAGAATAAATGCTAAAATAATTTCTTTTTTACCATATTTTAAAAAAATTAGTAGTGACGAAACTCCTAATAATATAAACAGGGGTTCAGTAATTCCTAATGTAGAGTTTAAAATAATTCTTGGTTCAAAAGAAAATAACGCTGCTCCAATTAATGAAATTTTTCTCTCAAAAAATTTTCTGCATAATAAATAGATTGGAATAATTGTTAAACTTGATAATAAAATTGACACAACTCTTTGCATTTGCATATACTCAAAAGAATTTTCTAAATTGATTATAGAAAACCAAAATGATAGAAATATGGGCCATCCGTTATTTGCTGGAGCCCATTCATTTGGTAAATTACCATAAAAATTTATTGCAGATGCATACGTAAAATTATCTAACCCATCAGCAAATAATGGAATATCATATGGAAAATAATAAAATCGTAAGATTAATCCAACTAAAAAAATGATTATTAATGAAATTTTAATATTTATGTAATTATTTTTTATATTTAATACTGACAATTCTTTTAACTAAAAAAAAATTTATTCTACTTAACCCTTGTTATTACTGTTGATTTATAACTTAATTTTCATTTTAATCAAAATTTATTTTTAATATTAAAATCATTAATTTTAGTCATAATTTCCTATACATTAAATAACAAAATAATATGCATAGAATTAAAAATGAAAAAAAACAAAAATCTAAAAACCTTTTATAATAAAGTCTATGTTAAAGGAGAAAAAAAACATTTTACAAGTTATAGAGAATTATCTGCTACTTCTGAAGTTAAAGAAGTTTTAAAACAAATTTCTTGGAAAAAGAAAAAAGTTCTTGATGTTGGATGTGGTACAGGATTTTTTGCTTTCAATGCTGCAAAAAAAGGTGCTAAAGTTTTAGGAATAGATTTTTCAACTGAGGCTATTGAACTAGCTAAATTACAATATGCTCATGATAATTTAGATTTCCAATCAATTGATGTTAGTAAAATTAAAGAAAAATTTGATGTAATTGTTTCAAATGGTACTTTAGAACATATGGATAATCCATTAAAGACATTAAAATTATTTAAGCGACATCTTAATCCAAATGGATGTATAATTATTACATCTCCTAATTGGACAAATCCTAGAGGTTACATGTTAATGCCTTTATTGTATTTGTTTGATGCTCCAATTACATTAGTTGATCTTCATTATTTTTCTCCCATTGATTTTGAAATTTTTGCAAAGAAATTGGGAATGAAATTATCTTGGCAAACATTTGACAGAATTTGGAGTCATGGAGATATCTTACTTGAAGATTTCAAGAAACGGCTTCCAAATGTATTACGTGATGCTAAATTGCCAAATAAGAAAAAAAATATTGATTCCTTTCTAAAATGGATTAAAATAAACGTCATTTCATTAGATAATGATCTTCCTCATAGTGGTGCAACAGGTTTGTATATTTTTTCTTTTAAATAAATATTGTAATTAAATTATTCAATTTTTATTCTGTTTAATCTAATTTCTTCACTGATTAACTGTTTATCAAATTTTATTAAAAATATAACATATTCTGCAATCTCTTTTGGTTCCAGAAATGTTTCAAATTTTTGATCTTTTGATAATTTTCCCATTTTTGTTTGAGTTGAACCTGGTGAAATACAAAATGTTCTGATATTCTGATCTTTTAATTCTGAAAATAAAGCCCGAGACAATCCTAACAATGCATGTTTAGTAGAGCAATAAATTGTCGAATCTTTAAATCCGTTATATGAAGAAGACGAACCAATATTAACAATTCTCCCCCATTTTGATTTTTTCATATCTTTTGAAAATTCTTTACTGAAAATAAAAGGTGCTCTTACATTGATTTTATAACTTTCATCAAATTCTTGAATGGTTGATTTCTCGATAGATTTAATTAAAAATATTCCAGATGTATTTATTAAAATATCTATCTTACCAAAGTTTTTTCTAATTTTTTGAATTACATTTTTGATTTGTTTTTCATTTGTTAGATCAATTGACTCTGTTTTTATTATAATATTTTCATTTTTAATTTCATTTTTTAATTTTAATAATTTTTTTTTATTTTTTCCAATTAAAAATAAATTATAATTATTTTCTGCAATCTTTTTTGCTATCTCTGTACCTATTCCACCTGATGCACCTACAATCAAACAATTTTTTTTAATTAATTTTTTCATAACATTATTGTATTTCCTGAATCTCTACATATCTTTTTTCATTATTAGATAATCTGCATGCCTCCATTACCCTTGCTTGATTTAGTAAATCTTTTTCAAAATCATAGTGTGATGATTTGGGTTTATGTATTTCATTACAAAATGAATCAATCATTAATTGAAAATGATCAACTGGTTTTATTGAAATTTTATTTTCTGAACTATTACTTTTAATATCTAATATTACATGCATGTCTGGAGGAACATTATATGCCCGTGATAATTCTAAATATCCTTCACTTCCCCATAAACTGTATACAGATTGATAAAACATATCATATCCCACACTACTTTGAGAATATTTTTCTGAATCAAACTTTAAAGAAATTATTGCTTTTGTATCCACATCTTTTTCTTTATCCATAACTAAATTACATAATACTCCTTCAGGTTCTGAATCAAATAACATTCTTGATGCATTAATTGGATAACATCCTGCATCATTTAATATTCCACCTCCTAATGATTTTACAAATCGTATGTTTGTTTTTGGTATGGGCGGAAATCCATATCTTCCATAAAATGAATGTATTTTTCCAATTTGTCCATTATTGATAATTTCTTTAACTTTTTGGTGTGAGGGATGAAATCTAAACATAAAACCTTCCATAATTTTTACATTATTTTTGTTACATGCAGAAATCATTTTTTTTGCAGAATTAAACGATGTAGTAGATGATTTTTCGCAAAGAATATGTTTTCCAGCTTCAGCTGATTTCAGTACCCAATCTTCATGATTTCCAACTGGTGTAGAAATATAAACTGCATCAACATTTTCATTGTTTAACACATCTTTGTAATTTCCGTAATTTTTACATCCAAATGTTTTAGCAAACTCAACAGCTTTTTCTTCTGATCTACTTCCTATGTATGTTAATTCTGCATTATTTGATTTTATTATTGCAGATAGGGTGGAATTTTTTGCAATTGTTGAACATCCAATTATTCCAATTTTGATTTTATTGTCCATTTGTAAATCATTCTACCATATAGTCCAACCACCATCAACAACAATTGTGGATCCTGTCATGTATGATGAATCTGATGCACATAAAAATTCTACAAGTTTGTTCAATTCATTTTTTTTCATCATTCTCTTCATTGGCGTTAATGAAGAATATACTTTTTTAAAATCTTCATCTTGATCAAATTCTACTCCTCCTGGTGCTATACAATTCACTCTAATTTTTGGTGCTAAATGAGTAGCAAGAAATTTAGTCAAATTAATCACTCCTGCTTTTGAAATACTATATGCTGGATGTTTATGTCCTCCATTGTATAAGTCGGGTCTAGCTGAAACAATTCCTGTTGATGCAGAAAAATTCACAATACACCCATTTTCATTATTTCTTGCAAATTCCCTACATACTGAAAATAATGAAGTCAAATTTACTCCTAAAAATTTGTCAAATGATTCTAAAGTTATATCAAATATTGTACCTCTAGTTTTTCCTGCTTCCACATGATCATTCATCGCAAAACAATTGACTAAACATTCTCCTTTATTTTCAGAAAACCAATTTCTAACAAAATCCTCATTAGTTAAATCATGACCTAAAAGTAAATCAAGTTTTATTATTTCATGTTCTTTTTCTAGATAAGTTGAGATTTCTTTTCCTAATAATCCCTCTGAACCTGTAATAATAATTTTCATCAGTTTTGCCTTCTTATTTTAAAATTAAATATAGTATTTATTTACATATTCTTTTACAAATTTTTGATATAATTGACATGTTTGTTCAGGTGTAAATTTATTTTCTGGATAACGCGCACCTTGAATAATCAAATCTCCCGTATATTGTATTTCAAATAATGTGGCAAAAAACTGTTCAAAATCTGTATCGCCAATACCTAATGGAACCGTTACATCTTTGAATTTTCTATCTTTAACATGTACATTATTTATCCATTTTTTGAGAATTATTAATTCATCTTTAACATTATATCCTAGAGATGCACTGTTACCTGAATCATAATTTACCATGATGTTTGGATGGTCTATTTTTTCAAGTAAATTTTTAAAATTAATTGGATCTAAATCTGTTTCTAACCCTAAAATAATATTATTTTTTTCTAAAATGGGGAGAACTCTTTCTAAATTTTTTATTAATTCATCTTTATTTTCTTCTGTTTTTAATGAAGATGAATCTACAAGTGGTATTTCAATACAAGAAATATTTAATTCAGCAGCATTTAAAATTAATTCTTTAAGTGTTTTAAAATTTTTATCTATTTCTTGTTCTCTTTCAGAAAATAGTTTTTTTCTCATAAAATAATCAGCACATATTGAGTTTATAGAAATATTATTATCATTACACAAGGATTCAATTTCAAATCTTCCTTGTTTTGATACAATGGGATTTGGTTGATTTATGTCAAATATCCATTCAATCACTTTAATTTTATATTTTTTAGCAATTTTGAATTCAGTTTTCCATGAATTCATTGGAAAACATTGAATTTGATTTCCATACGGATTTGATAATCTACCTTGCATAATTCCAATTTTTGGTTTTTTATTCATTAAAAAAATATGAAACAATTTCCATATTAATGATGTATTTTCTATCTATGTTGTATTGTTAAAGAAAATTTCTTAGTTATGTTTAATATTGTATTTTTAAAGTGATTTAATATGAATACTAAACCTAAGATTCTTTTTTGGATTAATGGCTTTTTTTTACATTATTGTCTTGCATACTATCTTCAATCAAATCTGTCTGCAGATTTTTTTGGAATTATTGATATTAATTCAAAACCAAAAAAATTCTTTGAAAATCAATCCCTTGTAAATTTTAAAAAAATATGGTTTTTTCATGATCATATTAAAAAAACTAAACATGAACTCGACTTAAACTATCTTCATGATTTTGAGCAAAAAAATCAAATTAATTTGTGGAAATTAGTTCTAAATGAGAGATTTTTTTATAAACATAATCGTTTTTACAAATTTAATAAAGAAGAAATCTTACAAATTTTAGAACAAGAATTAAAATTCTTTGAATCTATTCTAGACGAAGTAAAGCCTGATTATCTTCTCACTTATGATCCGCCATTTCATCATCAAAAATTATTATTGGATCTTTGTAGAGTGAGAAACATTCAAGTTTTATCAATTTGTGGAACTGGAATTGAAAATAAAATTATTTTAGCTGCGGATGGTTCCACTTTTGATCTTGATCCAAAATCTATTGATCAACATTCTTGTAAACCTGAAAATGTTGATTTATCTCAAAAAAAATCATATGATTTAGTTGTAAAAAAATATCTACAAAACCGTGAAATTGGAATTTTTGATAAATTAAAAGCATTAAAAGATTATTTATTTGATTTTGATTCAGAATTAATAAATTCAAATTTTATGTATTATGGAAAAAATAAATTTAATGTTATCAAAGATTCATTTAATCTGGAATTAAAACGACGTAAAAATTTTAATTTTCTTCAGAAATATTCAACTTTAAATCCTAATTTGAAAATACCCTTCATTTATTTTCCAATGAATGTAGATGAAGAAATGAATATTTTACATTATGCTCCATTTTATACAAATCAAATAGAAGTTATACGTTATGTTGCAAAATCTATTCCAATTAATTATATGTTATATGTTAAAGAACACATTGCTTCTAAATTAAGAGGATGGCAAGATCCTAGTTATTATAAAAAAATATTAGAAATTCCTAACGTTGTTTTAGTAAATCCTCTTTTTGATAATAATATTTTATTAAAAAATTCAAAACTAGTAACTGCTATTAGAGGAACAACTCCGTTAAAGGCTATTAAATATGGTAAGGCATCTGTAGTTTTTGGTAATCAATCTTTTGAAATACTCCCATCTATCTTTAAAGTAGATTCACTAGATTTTCTTCCTGATTTATTTCAAAAGGCATTGAATCATGAAGTTAAAAGATCTGATTATAAAAAATATGAAGAACTTATAGAAGATAGATCATTTGAATTTAACATGTTTGAATATGAACATAAAAGAGACAACACTTTTTTCTCAGGAAATATATTTTCAAATGTACTAATTGAAGAAATTGTAATGAGGGATTTTCTTGAAGAAAATAAAAGTTCATTTTCAAATCTTATTAATTCACATCTAAAAATAATGTCTTAGTATATGACATCGCTTAAATAATCAAATTTCAACACATGAATACTTTGAAAGTAATTATTGGAATTCCTGCATTTAATGAAGAAAAAAACATTGGTGCAATTGTAGCAAAATTAAAGGAAAAATATGATTATGTTTTGATTTGTGATGATGGGTCTTCTGATATGACTTCAACAATAGCATCATCATTAGGTGCAATTGTTGTAAAACATCCTAAAAATTTAGGATATGGTGCTGCCATTAAGACTATTTTTAATGAATCTAGAAAAATTGATGGAGATGTTTTGATCACTTTTGATGCAGATGGACAACATCAAATCTCAGAAATAGATTCAGTCTTAAAACCTATATCTGAAGATAAAGCTGATATTGTAATTGGTTCAAGATTTTTAGGAACCACTAAAGATATACCAAAATATCGAAAAATAGGAATTAAAACTATTACTGGATTAACAAATGCTATGACTGGTTCTAATATTTCAGATGCTCAAAGTGGATTTAGAGCATACTCAAACAAAGTTCTTACAGAAATATTTCCTACGGAATCCGGAATGGGGATTTCTACAGAAATTCTCATTAAATCTTCTAAAAAACAAATGAAAATCATTGAAGTTCCAATAACTGTAAGCTACGAAAATAATTCTCATTCTCAAGAACCAATTTCACATGGAACTGCTGTAATTTTGAGTACTGTAAAACATGTGGCTATCGAACGACCACTCCTTTATTATGGTGTCACAGGTTTGTGTTTTCTGATAGTCGGTTTAATTTTTGGTGCATGGACTATTCAAATATATTCTGAAGATAAAGTTGTAATGACAAATATTGCTCTTATTGGAATTGGAGGTGTTATTTTAGGTACTATTTTATTAATTACTGGAACCATTCTTTATTCAATAGTTAATGTTGTTAGAGAAAAATAATCATCATCAAATATCCATTTAAATTTATTCTGATAATTTTTTCTCAACAAGATCACATATAATATGATAAACAACTCTGTGAACTTCTTGAATTCTTGCTGTATTTTTTGACGAGATTTGGATTGAAATGTCTACAAAGTTTTTGATTGCTCCACCGTCTTCTCCAAGCAAGCCTATTGTTTTAGCACCTTTTTTCTTTGAAGTAATAATCCCATTTTCCACATTTTTTGAATTACCGCTAGTAGAAATACCTAATACTATATCGCCTTTAGACACAAGACTTTCACATTGTCTACTAAACACAACATCAAATGAATAATCGTTGGCAAGGGAAGTAATTATTGAAGAATCTGTTGTTAATGAAATTGCAGGTAAACTTTCTCTTTCACTTTGAAATCTACCTATGAGTTCTGCAGCAATATGTTGAGCATCTGCAGCACTACCACCATTCCCAAAAATAATTATTTTATTACCTTTTTTTAAACATATGACTATTTCATTTACCGACTGTTCAATTTTATCTGCAATATTTTTTGATGATAAAATGATATTGGAACTGTCAGATATAATTTTATTAATATATTCAATAGTTGAATTCAAACTAATCGTTCTCTAAGTTTTTTCATAGCAGGTTTTTCTGAATCCCAAATTTTCTTTTTTCCATCACCTAGAATAAGATCTAATGCTCTTACATCTCTAACAAGTCTAAATAACCCTTCAGGTTCTAAAGATGCAGCTTGATCACTACCATACAAGGTTCTATCTAATGTAATGTGTCTCTCAATTGAAGTTGCACCTTGTAATACAGCTGTAATACAAACCAAATATGCTGATGACTCATGACCACTGTATCCAACATTACATTTGAATTTCTTTTTCAATAATGGTATTACTTTCAAATTAGCTTCATTAATTGACATTGGATAACTACTATGAGAATGCATTAACTCAAATGGACATTTATATTTCTTAAAAATTTTTATTGCTTTTGAAATATCATTAATAGTACTCATTCCGGTAGAAATGAAAGTGTATTTTTTTTCTGAAGCAATTTTTTCTAATAATTTTGTATGAATTATCATTGCTGATGCAACTTTATTGTATTTGGTCTTAAATTTCCTCATTTCAACTTGACTATCTATATCCCAACATGAGAGATACCATGGAATTTTTTTTTGCTTACAATACTTGTCAATTTCTTTATATTGAGATAATGAAAATTCTAAACCTTCCTTTTGTTCACGTTGTGTTGTTCCCCATGGACTCTCTCTATGAGAATCCAATAATTCTTTTGAATATACTTTGTTTATTGTTCTTTTTTGAAATTTAACTGCATCACATCCTGCTGAAACAGCAACATCAATTAATTTTTTAGCAATTTCTAAATCACCATTATGATTAATTCCAATTTCTGAAGCAATGAATACCAATGACTACTATCAAAGATATGTATTATTAAATTTGACTCAATACCATTTAGTTTTTTTGGTAAATTTTTCTTTAAGAATCATATCTGCAATTTCTCTCAAGGCTCCGTTTCCACCTGAATCTTTACAAACATAACTAACAATTTTTTTAGCTTGTAAAACTCCATCTGAAGGAGTTGCAGAAAACCCCACTTTTTTCATTAATTCAATATCATTTACATCGTCTCCAATAAATGCAATTTCTGAAGGTAGAATTTTATACAATTTACATATTTTTTCTAATTCATTTTCCTTAATTTTAATTCCAGAATAAACCTTGAAAATATTCATTTCTTTTGCCCAAAACTTAACTATTTTTGAAATCTCTTTTGTAATTATAATTGTCTTAATATCATTCCGTAATAGTAAATTTACCCCCATTCCATCTCTCACATGAAATCTTTTGAAAATTTCTTTTTTGTCTGAATAATACCTTCCACCATCTGTTAAAACACCATCTACATCAGTAATTACTAATTTGATTTTTTTACATTTTAATTTCAATGATTTTTGCAATTTCAGATTTATTTCATATTTTTAATTTAATAAGTATAATTATAACAAAAGAATTCTTTTTCAGCATATGGAATTAAAAATAAAGAATTACAATTTAGGCGTAAAAACCTTGATACCTCAAGTAAATCACGATGAACGAGGCTTTGTATCTGAGATTTTTAGATCAGATTGGATTGAGTTTTTTGATGGGGTTATTCCAAAACAAGTGAATTTATCTTCAAGTAAACCTGGGGTGATTCGTGCTTGGCATAGACATACTCGTAATCAAGTTGATTATTTTCTAGTTAAGAAAGGAAAAATGAAAATATGTATTTATGATGGAAATAGAGAATCAAAAACTTTTGGAACTCTTGTTGAAATAATTTCTAGTGGTGATGAATTTAAAATTGTTAAAGTTCCAGGTCATTTTTGGCATGGTACAAAAACTTTGAGTGATATTAATTCTGAAACAATTTATTTTTTAACAAACTTGTATGACTATGAAAATCCTGATGAAGAAAGATTAAACTGGAATGATTCTTCCATAATTGATCCAAGAACAAAAAACCCTTATGATTGGAATTCAGATACTTAGGTATTGATATGAAATTTTTAATTTGTGGTGGATATGGGTTTATTGGAAGTTCATTTATTAGAAATCGTTTAAAAAATAACCCTAACGATGAAATCATAAATCTAGATAATTTATCATTGGGTTCAAACAAAGCCAATCTTGAATTATTAGAAGATAATAATAATTATATTTTCAAAAAAGGCGACATCTCAAATTTAGAATTTGTAGAAAAACTTTCAACAGATGTAGATGTAATTATTAATTTTGCTGCTGAAACTCATGTAGATCGAAGTATTTCCAATCCAAAACCTTTCATCGATACAAATATCCTAGGTACCTATTCTTTATTGGAAGCCGCTAAAAACAATGAAAAATTATTTGTTCATATTTCTACAGATGAAATTTATGGGGATTTGGATAAAGATGGTAAATCATTTTCAGAATCAGATAATCTAAAACCTAGTAATCCATACTCTGCAACTAAAGCTTCTGCAGATCTTTTGGTTCAATCATACATGCGAACTTATCAAAATGATTGTATCATTACTAGATGTACAAATAATTTTGGTCCATTTCAGTTTCCAGAAAAACTCATACCAAAAACGATAATTCGTGCCCACAAAAATCTAAAAATTCCATTATATGGTGACGGTAATCAAATTAGAAGTTGGATATATGTAGATGATCATATTAGTGCAGTAGATCTACTCATAACTAAAGGAGTTCCTGGACAAGTATACAATATTACTGCATGGAATGAGATTTCAAATATAGAAATTGTAGAAAAAATATTAAAAAAAATGAATAAGTCTATTGATTTAATTGAATTTGTAAATGACAGGCCTGGACATGATAAAAGATATTCTATTGACTCACAAAAAATTCAAAAAGAAATTGGATGGTCTCCTGTTTATGAATTTGAAAAAGCTTTAGATGAAACTGTTAGTTGGTATCAAAATAATATTGATTGGTGGGATCCGTTGGTTAATGAACAAACTATTCATCCTCAGCCTTGGACAATAAAATGGAATTAATTTAAATTCTTTCTAAAAATCTGGAATCCAACTATGGGGAATTTCTCTCATATGTTTACTTTTAACTTGTTTTTGATTTTGAAATCGCAATAAATTTTCTATTTTTTCAATTGACATTTTTGAATATTCTTGAATTTCATTAACTGATAAATTATTTTCTCTTGCGTATAGTATTGCATCTACAATTTCATATGGAACACTATAGAAAAATTCTTCATCATTTGTAGAAAAACTCCATACATCTGGTGATGCATCTTTTTTCATTATCTCTTCTGGCATTTTAAAAAATTCCCCAATTTGATAAATTTGAGATTTATAGATATTTACTAATGGTTCAATATCCGAACCACCATCTCCATATTTTACAAAATATCCTTGTAAATACTCAGATTTATTTGTTGTACCGATAACTGCTTGATTGTTTTTCTCCCCATGATAATATAGCATAGTCATTCGTACTCTATGTTTGATAGATGTTGCTGCAGTTAAAGTAAGAAATTCAAAAGAAGAAATTTTTACTTTATGTTGTTTATTATTTTCATCAAGAATTTCCAAATATGGTATTCCTATACTATTTTCTAATTTTGGTGGAACAACAACTCTATATTTACAGGATGTATTAAAATTTACAAATTTATCTTTTACAATTTTTTCCTTATTTTGATAAACTCCAAAAGATTCTAAAATATTGCTTATATCAATTATTTTTGTTTCAATCTCTAATCTTTTTGCAATTTGTTGTGCAAATTGCTGACTTTTTACGTCTGATTCTTTTTCTGGCATGATTAAACCTACAACATTTTTTGAACCTAATGATTTTGTGCATAGAGCTGCTGTAACTGCAGAATCAATACCGCCACTTAGTCCTAATATTACCCCTTTTTTATGAAATTGCTCAAAAACTTCATTTTTAATAAAATCACTAATTTTATCTACAGATGTTTCTAAATTTTTTATTTTAATAAAATCTGGAATTTGGTCCATTCATTTTCATTTGAATATTCCACTATATTTGTAATATGATTATTAATATACAATAAAATTAAAATTATTAAAAAAATTTAATGTTCTATTTTTTTAACCACTCTAGCGGGATTTCCAACAACAACACAATAATCTGGAACATCTTGAGTAACTACACTTCCAGCACCTACAATTGAATTTTCCCCAATTGTGACTCCTGCAATTATTATACAACCAACACTAATGACAGCACCTTTTTTGATTAGAACTGGTTTAATTGTTCTAGGATATCCATGATTTTTTAAAAATTCGTTTGCTGTTGGATTGATGTGTGCAAAAATCATTGAATTGGAGCTTATAGTTACATTATCTTCAATATTGATTAATTCTGGATGTAAAAGATCAATTAACACATATGGTGAAATGTGACAATTTTCCCCAATTTTTACTCCTCTATTTCTTTGAAATTTGATAGTCCAAGAAGGCAATGGTGCTGAATATGCTAACACATGATTAATCCAACTTTTTAAAAATTTGATTCTAATTTTTATTCTTCCTGATATTCCTTTATATCCATAAAACTCCATTAATTCTTTTTCATTTGATTTAAAATTATCTGAATTTGACATACTAATCTATAATTATTTTAGCATAAAGCGTTTAACCTTTCCGTATTCATTTTTAGGAAAATTATTTACAAATTCAATTTTAGAGGGTATCTTAAATTTTTCAAGGTTTTTAATACAATGACTTAAAATTTTGGATTTATCTAAATCAAAATTTTTCTTTTTTATTACATTTGCTTTAATAATTTGTCCAAAAATTTCATGATCAATTCCAAATACTACAACATCTTCTATTCCTAAAATTTGTTTAATTATCTCTTCAATTTCATGTGGAATTACTTTTTCTCCTCCAATGTTAATTAAGTCATCGTTTCGACCTTTGAGATAAAGATATTTCTCATCATCCAAATAACCCACATCACCTGTTTGTAACCATCCATCTTTCATTTTTTTATCTGCAATTGAATTATTCCAATAATGTTTGATTACATTTTTTCCTTTAATCCATATGTCTCCTAATTTTAGTTCATTTTCATGTTGATTATTGATTTTAATTTCAACTCCTGGAGATACTTTTCCTACTGACATATCATAATCAGAATTTTCATCAAAAATCATAAAAGTAGAACGTGATGCTTCAGTAAGACCATAATATGTAGCTAAATTACCATTTTCCAAAATCCCTTTAAATTCTGTTATTGTATTTTTTGGAATTGATGTACTATTTGTAATAATTAATCGTATATTTGAAAAATAATTGTTTAAAGAAATTTTTTCAATTTTTAAAAACTTTGTTAAAGTAGCTGGAACTGCAGCCAAAGTTGTAGCATTAAACTTTTTTAATGATTTTAAAATATATTCTAAATTATTTGCATTTTTTAATAAAATTAAAGTTGAACCAACATGAATTGAAGTATGGAGACATCCTAATCCAAATGAATGATAAAGTGGTAATGGCAATACGTCAATATCCGTATTCGAATATCCCAGTATTTTGATTATATTTTTTGTTGTAAATTCTATCATGTCGTGTGAAATTGGAACTCCTTTTGGTTCAGCTGTAGTGCCTGAAGTATATATCAAATAAGCAATTTCACTAATTTCCGTTGTTTCCTTATTTTTAATTGCCTTAGAAATTATTTTACTAAATTCAAAAACAGGTACTTTACTGGAATTAAGATTTTTAATATTCATTATCGCATTATCTGGACATATGATTATTCCTGGATCTGCAGATTCAATTTGATTCAAAAATTTTTTTTTAGAAATATTTGATGGAATCAGATGAACTATTTTCCCTGAATTAATTATTCCTAAATATGCAATAATAAATGATAAAGAATTTTCTGAAATTAAACTAATAACTTTTTTATTATTTGAAAGTAATTGTGAGCTAGAAAATTTTTCAACTTGTTCATACATTTCTTGAAAGGTACAACTATTTTCTTCATCAATAAATCCTACCTTTGTAGGATTTTTTTCTACATTATTTTTTAAATGATTTATGATATTCATTTTAAATGAGAATTTATTAGTTTTAGAAGATCATTTGCAGATTTTATTTCAATGGATTCTTCTAATGAAAATTCAATATTAAATTTTGATTCAGCAAAAGTAATGAGATTTAATTGAGCAAAAGAATCCCAACCCTCATAATCTTTTTGTTCTTTTTCCCATACAAAATCATTTTCAGACAAATTTGCAAATACTTCAAAAAAAATATTTTTAATTATATTTTGAATTTCATCATTTTTATACAATACATTTGCGAAAATCAATAGATAATAAATAAACCTTCTCGATAAAATTACTATGCTTGAAAAAATTGGAGTGGGAATTGATATTATTGAAATCAATAGATTTCAAGACAAACCATTTGAAACTAACAATAATTTTTATAAAAAAATTTTTTATGATTCTGAAATTGAATATTGTTTAAATCAAAATAATCCTTATCAATCATTTGCAACAAAATTTGCAATAAAAGAATCTGTAATTAAATCCATTAATAAAAAAATTAACTTTTTGGATATTTTGACAGATCATCTGAATTCAAAACCTATAGTACAATTACTAAAAAATTCATCATACAATTTTTTAGTTTCTGTAAGTCATGAAAAATCACATGCAGTAGCTGTAGTTATTTCTGAAATTATTGGTAAGGAATAATTATAATTTTATTGAGTATAGTTTAATTAATTATTATTAATTTTAAATAAATGATGAAGAAAATCTGCATAATAGGTGCTAATGGATTACTAGGAAATAAATTACTACAAACATTACATCATTATGATCTTACTGGAACCTTTAATCAAACTATTAATTCATCTAGTATTAAATTAGTACAATTAGATATTTCAAAATTTGAAAACTATAACTATCTTTTAAAATCTAAACCTGATTTTATTATTAATACAGCTGCAATCACTAATGTAGATTTTTGTGAAAAATATCCGGAAAAATCATATTTAGTAAATGTCACAGGAGTAAAAAATCTCGTTAAAATTGCTAACAAATTAGATTGTAAACTAATTCACATATCTACAGATGGAATTTTTTCTGGACGAGAAGAAAATTATAAAGAAGATGATGAACCTGATCCCGTAAATTACTATGGAAAAACAAAACTTGAAAGTGAAAATGAAGTAAAATGTTTGAACAATCATCTAATTTTTCGTACAAATCTATTATATGGATATATGTCAAAAAATCAAATTGTTTCAAGATCAGAACATGTTAAACCAACAAATTTTGTATTGTGGATATTATCTAAATTAAATAAAAAAACTGGTATTAATATTGTAAATGATCAAATTAGTAATCCAACTTTAGTAGATAATCTTGCAAAAATCATTTTGGGTTCTATTGAAAAAAACCTTGTAGGCACTTTTCATGCAACTGATACTACTTGTATAAGCAGATTTGATTTTGCAAAAAAAATTGCAAAGAAATTTGGTTTTTCAGAACAGTTGATTTCTGAAATTTCATCAAAAGATCTGAAACAATATGCATCAAGACCCACTAAAACATGTTTGAATTGTTCTAAAATCCAAACAATGGGAATTTCTCTTTCTAGTATGGATCAAGCTTTGGATAATCTATTTAATCAAGTTAAGAAAAAACAACCAACAATGATTTCAACCAATTAATTTCTATTTGATTTTAATAAAATTCTTTTTTAATCTTTCATTTGATAATTTTTGATAAGCTTCTTTAGAGAAACCTATGATCGTATACCCATTTGGTTCATAAAGAATATCTAATATTCTATGTCGTTCTTTCAAGTTCAACTTTTCATAAAATTTAATTGAATATTTTGACTTTAAAAATTTAGTAATATTGGTTTGAGGAATTGCTAATTTCTTCTTAGAATCAAAACTAGAATCAAAAATATATCCTTGTGTACCTGTAGTAATTCCAAAAACTGAATAACCATACAGATTTGTTTTTTTAAATAATTTATCAATATCATCAAATTCGTATAGAGTTTCATTTGCATGTAACAAATAATCAACAATGAGTGAATCTTCTTCTTTTTTATTTTTGAAATTTAAATTCCATCCATATTCAAATTTATTCATTTCAAGTTCTCTAACAAGTTTTATTCCTGATTCATAATCTGATTTCTTTTTCTCTAATAAAATAGAGACAAGTTTTTTATTTAACATTCGTTTATGTCCTCCCAATTTACCATATAGATACAAGAAAATTATGCCCTCTTTTTTTAATGTGTTAAGAATATTTTTCAATCCTTTCGATGGATTTGATAAATGATGTAAAACTCCCATACACAGAACTATATCAAATTTTTCATTTTTTGAAAATTCCTTCATGAGATTCATTTTTTTAAATTTTATATTCTCTATTTTTTTCTGTTTTTTTAATTCATTTGCAATATCTAAGGATTTTTCAGAAATATCTAAACCTAGAAAATTACATTTTTTATAAAATTGTGCAACGTTAATAATTCTATGACCACTTCCAGTTCCAGCATCTAAAATTTTTTTATCTTCTAATTTTATTTTACTCTCTAATTCAAAAATCTTTAAAAGATTCAATAATTCATTGGTTTGAGTTGGATTAGTTGATGGTGATGGGTAAGGATATTTTTTATACATTTCTTCAACTTTTTTTGTGATTTCATCAAAATTAGTTTTCATAAAATTTCTATTTTCAACCTATATCTAATCCTATAAAATCATATATCTGCTAAAAATAGATGATATACTTGAAAAATCAATCAAATTTTACTTCGATCATAATTCTAAATTATAATGGAACAAATTTTCTTAAAGATTGTATTGATTCCATAATTCGTGAAACACATTCTCCCTACGAAATAATCGTAGTGGATAATAAATCTCCAGATGGAAGCGGTGAATTTTTCTCAAAAAAATATCCTGAAATCAAATTTATTCTTAATGAACAAAATGTTGGTGTGCCTGAAGGCCTTAATATTGGAATTAGAAATGCAGCTGGTGAATTTGTTGTATTGTTAAATAATGATTTAGTGGTAATGCCTAATTGGCTTGACAATTTCTTTAAAGCTTATGATAAAACTGGCGATGCATTGTATCAACCAAAATCCTTAAAATTTAAAGATCCCACAATTTTGGATGGCACTGGGTGTATGATCAATATATTTGGATTTGGATTTGCAAGAAATAAAGGTCTTCCAGATGAAGGAAAATACAATACACAAGAGGAAATAAGTTATGCATCAGGAACATGTATGTTTGCATCAAAGAAAATTTTTGATGAAATTGGATATTTTGATCCTACCTTTTTTGCATATCACGAAGAATTAGATCTTGGATGGAGAGCTAGACTATTTGGTTATAGATCTTATTATGTTCCTCAAACAATTATTCATCATCATGGTAGTGCCCATTGGAAATGGAGTCCTCAAGTATTTTATTTACTTGAAAGAAACCGATGGCTAGTATTACTAAAAAATTACTCAGTATCAACATTATTCAGATTATTACCCTCTTTAATTATAATTGAATTTAGCATGTTGGGATTCTTTGCAACAAAGGGATTATTACTCAAAAAACTGAAGAGCTACTATTCTATTTTAAGTTTAATTGGACATATTAACAAAGAACGTAAATTTATTAGTAAAAAAAGAAAAATAAGTGATATTGAAATTATTCGTTCGTTTTGTGGAACAATTAAGATACCTTTAGAGGCAAATAATTCAAAATTAAATACAGCATTTGAAAAACTATTAACTTCACTATGTACATTATCTGGATATGGTAAGATTGTTAGAGAACCATGAAACATGATATTCTATAGGCTATGAAGTAAATTTGAATAATTATAGATTAGAACAAAAATGTAGAATTTGTTCAGGTAAAAATTTGAAATTGGTTTTGGATCTTGGAGAACAACCTCCTGCAAATTCATTTATTGATCAAAACCAACTAGATTCTACAGAATTTAAATTTCCACTTAGATTGTTTTGGTGTTCTGACTGTTTTTTAGTCCAGTTATTGGATATTGTTGATAAAGAATATCTATTTAAGAATTATTTTTACATGACAAGTGCAAGTAAACCTATAGTAGATCATTTCAAAAAATATGCTCAAGATGTATACAAAGAATTTCTAGAAGGAAAGGGTGATTCACTTGTTGTTGAAATAGGCAGTAATGATGGTTCACTACTTTCAGAATTTAAAAAATTGGGTACATCAATTTTAGGGATTGAACCAGCTACGAATCTATCTAATTTAGCAAATCAATCTAATATTACTACAAAAAATACTTTTTTTTCATCTCAACTTAGCAAAGAAATTATAGAATCTCATCATGCATCTGTTGTAGTAGCAAATAATGTAATTGCCCATGTTGAAGATTTACATGATTTAATGTGTGGTATTAAAATTTTAATTGGTGATGATGGAGTTTTCATTTTTGAAGTTCCATATTTACTTGATTTAATAAAAAAATTAGAATTTGATACTATATATCATGAACATCTTTCATATTTTTCCATTTTACCTTTATTGAAATTAGTTGAGCAATTTGGACTAGAAATTTTTGATATCAGAAAACAATTAGTTCATGGGGGAACTTTGAGAATTTTTGTATCTAAAAAAGATAATTTTGAAGTTAGTAGTTCAATAGATGATTTTATTAATTCTGAATATGAAATGGGGTTAAATAAAAATTTAATTTATGATACATTTTCTGAAAAAATTAAAAAATTAAAAATTCAATTAAAAGAATTATTGATAGAATTAAAAAAAGAAAAAAAATCTTTATTTGGATATGGTGCTTCAGCTAAGGGTAATGTTTTATTAAATTATTGTAAAATTGATAATACTATTTTAGATTTCATTATAGACACTACTCCCATAAAACAAGGAAAATATACGCCTGGCACTCATATTCCTGTTTCTTCTCCAGATAAAATATTGGATAAAGGTGAAGGGTCTATTGCATTACTTTTAGCATGGAATTACAAATCACAAATTTTAGATAAAGAAAATCAATTTAGAACTAATGGTGGAAAATTTTTACTACCTATTCCAGAACCTGAATTAATTTAGATAAAAGCTAAGATATGTTTAATTAATATCTAAAATCAAAAATTTCAATCTAGAATGACTAATGAAATATTATTAATTGGAGATGTTAGTGATTTTAATGTTATTCCAAATAAAATTATTGAAGATACAAGCATTAAAAAATTTACATTTGATTTGAATATTCATAATATATTAAAAAATAAAAAAATTGAACATGAAATAGCTGAGAATTTATTAACTGAAGAGGATAGATCAAAAATATTCAATCAAATGTTGGAATTTCGAAGATGGCATGCTAAAGAAACATCCAACAACTTAGAATTTGAAAATGTAAATTTATTAAAATTATTTGACACTCATGAATTTAGTTCATATTTAATGCCAATTTTAATTAATTTTGTTTTAATAAAAAAAATCATAGATAAAGAAAAACCAGAAAAAATTATTTCTACTGATTCATTTGAAAAAATAATTAATTCTTATATTAAAAATAGTAATATGAAAAATGAATATTTTATTAATGAAATCGAAAAAAAATTACTTTGGGATAAAATTACTATTAAATATGATATAGGCAATTTTTCTATTTCATTTAATTTATCTAAAAAATTATATCTTAAATTTAAAAAAATGCATGAATCTATTTTGGGATTTTTTAATAATTTTTGGCATTCTAATAATTTATCCAAAAAATCTATCATTTTTTTAGAATTCAATCCTGCAATTCATTCTGTTCTTTTTAAAAAATTAAAGAATTATGATGGAAATATTATATTGATTAATAGGCGTCGTTCAGCTGTATGGAATAAAAAATCTACTACAATTGTCAGAGATTCAAATTTGAAAATTGTCAATTTTGATAAAATTTTAGATAAAAATGAAAAGCAAAAAATCTCAACTTTAGTGGTGGATTATTCAAAAAAACTTGAAGTTTTTTGGGAAAATTCTGACTTTTTTAATAATTTATTTCAAATTAACGGTAATAGTTTTTGGAATATTATACGAGAAGATCTTAAAAGAAAATATGATAAAAAATTACCTGATTTCATTTTATCAATTTTAAGCGTAAAAAAATTTTTGACTACAAATGATGTTAGATGTATTGTTTCGTTGAATGATGTGGGCGAAACTGAAAAAGCATTTCTTGAATTTAATCATGAGAAAATTCCTTCAATTTTACTTGAACATGGATTTATTGAACGAGTCAAGGAAACCAAACAATTTGATTATTTAGATTTCATTTATTTTAAAGATAAATTAGCAGTAATTAGTGATACTAGAAAAAAATGGTTATCTGCAGAATTTAATATTGACCCAAATAGAATTATTTCTTTAGGAAGTCCAAGACATGATGATTTTTTTAATTCTAGATTAAAAAATCACACTAAAAATAAAATTACTATATTGTTAGCACCCAACCCAATAGGTGATATTAGTGGTTTATCTACTACTGATCTAAAATCAAGAGTGAATAATGTAATTTTAAAAATTCTTTCAACTGTTAAACAATTAGATAATTTTGAAATTATTGTTAAATTACATTCTAGTCAATTAAAGCATAATGAAGAAATGCGTTCATTTGTAAAAAATTATGATAACACAATTCCTATTTATTTATCAAAATCTGTTATTGATACAATTAATGATGTTGATTTAGTAATTGTTGTTTCACCTGAACCTTACGGAACATCTACAATGATTTTAGAATCAATGATTTTAGGTAAACCCACAATAAATATTGTTTTTAATCAAAAACCTTTTGAATTTGAACATGTAAAAAGTAAATCTGTTTTTATTATTTCTGAACACGATGAATTGGAAAAAGAATTAAAAAGAATATTTTTAGATAAAAATATTCAAAATGAAATTTATGAAAATGCAGATAAATTTGTTAATAATTTTTTGAGTAATCCTGGAATTGCATCAGAAAAATTTTTAGATCTTTTACGAACCTATTAAATATTGTAAAGTAAGGTTTTTTAGAATAGATTATTGTAATAATTCATGTTTCAAGGAAAGATAGTCTTAATCACTGGTGGAACTGGCTCTTTAGGTCAAGCATTAACACGTCGTCTCTTAAAAAATGGTGTTAAAACAATTCGAATTTTTAGTAGAAATGAAAATAAACAAATTGAAATGGAATCAAAATTTAATGATAATAGATTAAGATTTCTTCTAGGTGATATTAGAGATAAAGAAAGATTAGTTAGAGCTATTGAAGGTGTTGATATTGTATTTCATGCAGCAGCTTTAAAACATGTTCCAAAAATTGAATACAATCCATTTGAATCAATTAAAACAAATGTAATTGGTTCACAAAATGTAATTGATGCTTGTCTTGAAGCAAATGTAGAAAAGGCTATTTGTATTGGTACTGATAAAGCTGTTTCTCCACTAAACACGTATGGTGCTACAAAACTTTTAATGGAAAAATTATTTGTTACTGCAAATAATTATTTAGATCCAAAAAAGCATATTACTAAATTCATTGCTGTTAGATATGGGAATGTTTTAGGTAGTAGTGGCTCTGTTGTTCCAAAATTTATTGAACAAATAAAAAATAAGAAAAAAATTACGATTACTGATAAACAAATGACTAGATTTAGTATAACAATGAATGAAGCACTTGATTTTATTTTAAAATCTGCAGAATACGGTCAAGGCTCTGAAATATTTGTACCAAAAATCCGTGCTTATACAATTTCTGATATTAAAAATAGTTTAACTGAAATTTTAGATGATTATGGGGAAGAAGAAGTTGGAATTAGACCTGGCGAAAAATTACATGAAACTCTAATTAATTCTGAAGAAATTAGATACAGTTGGGAATATCAAGACGTCTATATGATTACTAACCCGTTATACCCAATGTTTCATCATACAATAATTAATGAAACCTATCCTGGAATAAAAAAACTTGATAAATTTGAACAATATTCATCAGATCTTGTTGATAAAATTCAAAAAAATGAATTAAAGACAATAATTAAAGAATCTAATCTCCTTAATTCTAAAAAATGTTAAAGGAAAAAATCTAGTATGAAATTACATGATAAGATTGTATTAGTTACAGGTGGTAGTCGTGGAATTGGAAAAGCAATATCAAAATTATTTGTTGAAGAAGGGGCACAGGTCATAATTACTTCAAAAAATATTACAAAATTAGAACAAACAGCTAAAGAAATCAATTGTTCATTTTTTATTGATGCCGATATTAAAAGTAAAAAAGATGTTAATAATGCTATAAATAAAATAATTGAAAAATTTGGCCGAATTGATATTTTAGTAAATAATGCAGGAATTCTTCCTGAACAGAAAAAATTAGATCAAATCAATGAAAATGATTGGAATGAAATAATTGATGTTAATATAACAGGACAATTCAGATTTACAAAAGATGTTATTCCGTATATGAAAAAAAACGGAGGTTCGATAATTAATATTTCATCAGATGCAGGATTAAAGGCATTTGAAAATTTTTATGCGGATGCATATGTTGCTTCAAAAGCTGCTATGATCATGTTGACAAAATCATGGGCATTAGAATATGCATCTGATAATATACGTGTAAATTGTGTGTGTGCTGCTGTTGTTGATACTGACATGACTCGTACATTTTGGTTAGATACACAGTCAAAAAGAAAAATTGCATCTGCAGCACATCCTCTTGGAAGAATAGGTACTGGGAACGATGTAGCTCAAGCAGTATTGTATTTTGCATCAGATGATTCTTCTTGGACTACTGGAGCAATCTTACCAGTAGATGGTGGCGTTGCAGCAAAATAATTTTTGACAATAAAATAAATTCATAAATAGAGATGATCAATCAATTAAGATTAATCTATCATGAATTCAGATTTTGAATATATTTTGATGAAAATTCCTGAAATTGGGAATAATATGCATGAATTAATGGTTGAATTGTTTCCAATTTGTAGGAGTATTACTGGAAATGGTGTTAGAAAATCATTACAAATTTTAAAAAATCATATTCCACTTGATGTATTAGAAGTTCCGTCTGGTACTGAAGTTTTTGATTGGACGATTCCTAGAGAATGGAATATCAAAGATGCATATATTAAAAATTCTAAAGGTGAAAAAATAATAGATTTTAAAAAATCAAATTTACATGTTTTAAATTATAGTACACCAATACATGAAAAAATTTCATTAAAAGAATTATTACCTCACTTGCATTCATTACCTGAACAACCAGATGTTATTCCTTATAGAACATCATATTATAAAGAAAATTGGGGTTTTTGTATTTCTCATAATCAATTATCACAATTAAAAAATGATGAATATGAAGTGTTTATTGATTCTACATTAGAAAATGGATCATTGACATATGGTGAATATTTTATTCAAGGAAAATCAGACCATGAGGTTTTGTTTTCTTGTTATCCATGTCACCCTTCAATGTGTAATGATAATCTATCGGGTGTAGTATTACTAACTTACTTGGCTAAATATCTAAAAAATCTTTCATTGAAATATTCATATCGATTCTTATTTGTTCCAGAAACAATTGGAGCAATTACTTGGTTATCAAAAAATGAATCCAATCTAAGTAAAATAAAACATGGTTTAGTGGCATATTGTGTAGGAGATCCTGGAAATTCATCCTATAAAAAAAGCCGACAAGGCAATGCAGAAATTGATCAGGTGGTCATGGAAGTTCTAAAAAGCAGTGGAGATGATTATAAAATAGTTGATTTTTTTCCTACTGGTAGTGATGAAAGACAATTTTGTTCTCCTGGATTTAACCTTCCAATAGGCGCTTTAGTGAGAACATTTGCACCTGATTTTTCTCAATATCACACATCTGCAGATAATTCAGAATTTGTAAAAGGTGAATTCCTTGCAGATACATTATCAAAATATCTTAAAGTAATTATAAAATTAGAAGAAAATTTTGGTAAATTCAAATCAAATGATAAAGAAAAAATTGTTAAAAATATAAAGAAAAATGATAATGATAGGATTTTTCAAAATCTTAACCCAAAATGTGAACCACAATTAGGTAAAAGAAAACTGTATCATGATATTGGTTCTCAAATTCCTTCACAAGGTGGAAAAAAGATTGTTAACCAATTTGCATTATTATGGGTTTTAAATTATTCTGATGGGTTACATTCTTTATCTGATATTACAAAATTATCTGGATATGATTTAATTGATATAAAAAACGCAACTGATGCGTTAGTTTCATCAAAATTACTAAAGGAAATAAAATACTATGATTAATTTTGAAAAATTAATTTCTGAGTTTAAACGCATTGGTTTGAAAAATGGCGATGTATTATTAGTTCATAGTTCTTTCAAATCTTTTGGTGGTGTAGATGGTGGTCCTCAAACTGTAATTAATGCATTAATTTCTGTTTTGGGTGATGAAGGTACTTTAATTGTTCCAAGATTTAATTTTGATTTTTCTACATATGGTACACCTTGGGATGTAAGATCAACTCCATCACATATGGGAATTATTTCAGAATTTGTTCGTAAAGATTCTAGAAGCAGAAAAGTCTTTCATCCAATATACCCTTTTTCAATAATTGGAAAACATGCTGATGAATTAATTAAACATAGATACAAGGGTGGTTATAGTAAAGATTCTATTTTTAATCAATTACGAGTATTAGATGCTAAGATTATTCAAATAGATAAAGTATACAAAAGTACTACTATTATTCATCATGTTGAAGAAATATTGAAAGTTGATTACAAATACTATAAAGATTTTACAGGATATGTTATTGATGAAGATGGTAAAAAGTATAAGGATACTTTTAATCTATATGTTAGAGATTGGGAAAAAGGATTTGTTACAGATGTTCTTCCGATTGGAAAAATTTTAGAACATGAAGGTGTGATGAAAATTGATAAAATCGGAGATGCTACTATTTGGTATATGAAAGCAGAGGATGTTTTTCAATGCACTACAAATGCAATTAAAAAAAATCCACATGTTTTATGCAAAATAATCCCACCCACAAAAGAAAATAAATTTTTAATAAAAAATTATTCAGAAACGCTGAAATTTAATAAAAATTATGTTGATAAACAATTATCTGCAAAAAAAAACTAACAAAAACTAATTATGGCCATTTTGATTGAATGTCAATATGGCTAATTTTGATATTGGAATCAGTGGACTTACTAGAGATTATCCTGAATTCAAATATAGTACTCAAGAATTAATGGATATTCTTGGGAATAAGCTTAGTGAACATGTAAAAGAAAATATCAATCAATTAGGTGTGAAAAATAGATTTTTCATAAGACCTATTGAACAATATATCAGTAATTCAGGTGAACGTATACGCTCATCAAAAGATGGTGAACCAATATCTGAATTATGTACAAAGGTAGGAAAGAAATGTTTATCAAATTTAGGATTAAACCCTGATGATATCACCTGTTTAGTAACTGGATTTGAAGATAATGATTTTCTAAGTCCTGGAATGTCATCTATTTTAATAACAAAAATGGGATTATCAAAATTTCTTCCACATTATAGTATTCAAGGAATGGCATGTTCAACATTTCCAAAATTACTTGAACTTGGAAAAAATTTAATTCATAATGAAAATGATAAAATTTTATTTATTATTTCTGGTTGTAATTCAGGTTGGTATCTTCCACATCTTAAAAATGATATGACTGTAAAGAACCCTAAAGAAATAGGTAAGGATCAATATGATAGGGAACAACAATTATCCAAATGGGTTTCTACAATGTTTTCCTTTTTGTTTGGAGATGGTGTTGCTGCATTTGTTATGAGTAAAAATGACCTAAATGTACATAATATTAAAATTGGAAAAATTACCCATGGAGTTAATTTTGATGATAATGATTATCGAAAAGCATGTGTAAGATTAGTTGGACATACATCTAATCATATGTATGAACATGAACTTACAGCAGGTAGTGATATTTTGAAAAGATCATTAGATTATTCTAAAAAAGTTTTGGCAAAATCATTGAATAATGATATGAATAATTATAATCAAAAAATTGCAGAAAATTTTATGGAACAACAACAAAAAGTTATGATACATACTGGCAGTTTAAAAATATTAGATGGATTTAAGGAACTTTATAATTTAAAAGATAATCAAATTCAAGAATCATATGATACCTTAAAAGAACATGGTAATCTTACAGGAGTTAGTATTCCGACAGTTCTTGGTAAAACAATGTCTGAGAATAATTCTTTTTCAGGAAATGCTTTGTTAGTAGGAATAACAATGGGATTTGGTTTAGATCTTGTTGAAATAGAAAAAAACTAAGAAACCATTAGTGTAAATAACTAAATATTATTTTGTAAAATTATTTTTTATGATTAATTTTTTTCTAATTCATATGTGTGCTGAATTAATTTAAATCCATTATTTTTAAAAAATTGTGTTGATTTTTTATTTTTTGGATTTACATTTGCTAAATATCTTGATCTGGGGTTTTTCTCTATTAGTAATTGTAATGCATTAAATCCAATTCCTTTACCTTGTATTTTTTTAATAAGAAAAATCCCTATTTCATTATCTTTTGTAAGATAAATGGAGCCTAAATCCTCATCAATATTTTGAATAATATACCATTTTGAATATGGTTTAGAAAGAATAAATTTTTCATGTTGTTTAATGTTGGGCATTTTCTTATGAGAAATATTTGCTCTGGGATCTCTTTCTTTTAATAAATTGTATAGGAAATCCGAATCAGATTTTTTAACTATTCGTAATTTTAAAGAGTTTTTTTGATTTTTCATAGCATGTATGTTGTCTCTTAATTTAAAACAGTTAAATTTTTCTTTATGTGACAAAAAATATTGAAAACAATAATAGTTGCTGAAATTGGTTCAAACTGGGAGGGTAACTTATCTGTAGCAAGAAAAATTATTCATGAATGTAAAAAAGCAGGTGCAGATGCAGTAAAATTTCAAATGTGGCGTGCAAAAGATCTTTATTCTGAAAATCATCCTGATTGGAAAGTTATCAAAAAATCTGAATTAACATTTGAAAAAGCTAAAAAAATTAAAAAAATTGCAGATAGTGAAAATATTGAATTTATGTGCAGTGTTTTTTACCCAGAAGGAATTGATTTTCTAGAAACACTACATGTAAAAAAATACAAAGTAGCATCAAGAACTTGTCTTTTTAAAGATCCATACTCACTTCAAACCTTAGAAAATAAAGCTAATACAAAAAAACCAATCATTATCAGTATGGGGATGGGAGGAAATATAAAAAAAATAAAAAAAATTTTTTCAAAAAATAAAACAATTTTCTGTTATTGCATATCTGATTATCCATTAAAATTTAATAAAATAAATTGGAGAAAAGCTGTAAGTTGTGATGGATTTTCTGATCATACTTTAGGAAATACTGCCGCTATTCTTTTTACAATTTTGAAAAAACAAAAAAAATCAAAAAATATACTTATTGAAAAACATGTAAAACTAAAAAATTCTAAAGGACCAGATGCATCCACATCTATTGATACTGAAAAACTATCTGAATTAGTCTCACATATTAGAATTCTAGAAAAATCTAATTTTTAAGAATATATTCTAAATCATGAAAATTTATTAATATTGGAAATTATTTTCTCAACTTGATTTTCAGATAAGTTTGGATGAATTGGAATGGAAACTATTTCGTTTCCAACTTTTTCTGTGATTGGAAGATTAATATTTTTTTTATACATAGAAAAAGTATGAATTGGTCTATAATGAATACCTGTTTCTATTCCAACAGAATTCATCTGTCTTCGAAATTTATTTCTATTTTTTACTCTAATCCAAAATAAATGATACGAACAATCTTTATCATATTTCATTTTATCTTTTAAATTAATTTTTTTTGAATATGTTTTAGCAATTTTTCTCCTAATTTTATTTGAATGATTTAATTTTTTTAATTGTGATAATCCAATGGCTGCAGAAAATTCATTCATATAATAATTCCAACCTAATTTTTTTACATCATAGTTATTTCCTATTCGATTACTTATTCCACACCATCTTTTTTCTTTGAGAATTTTAGAAATTTTTTTATGATCTTTTCTATTAATTGCAATTAATCCACCTGTTGGCATTGCAAGATTTTTCACTGGATGAAAGCTAAAACAAACAAATTCTCCATGACTGCCGATATTTTTATTGTCATATTTTGAACCTGCTGCATGTGCTGCATCTTCAATTATATCTAACTCATATTTTTTACATAACTTTGAAATCTCATTTATGTCTGCTCCTAATCCTGCAAAATGTACTGGTAATATTAGTCGAGTTTTTTTTGAAATTGCTTTGGATATTTTTTCTGGATCTATACATAATGTATTTTCATCAATATCTACGAATTTAGGAATTCCACCATTTTCTATTATTGCATTTGCTGTAGACACAAATGATAATGATGGTAAAATCACTTCTTTATTTTTTAAATCATACATTGATAATGCAAGATTTAATGCTGCAGTACCACTGTTTACTGCAATACTATCTTTTGTTTTTACATATTTTGAAAATTTTTCTTCAAATTTTTCCACATATCCAACACCTGCACCTGATGCCCAAAAGTGACTTTCTAATACTTTGTTTACAGCAATCTTTTCAGAATTATCAAGATAAGGATCAAATAATTTTATTTTTGACATTCAAGAATCCTTCCCATGCTGTGATTTAAGATATTGTTCATCTTTTTTTAAAGATGTTATATAGCCATCATGTTTGATATTTTCATTAATTTTAAATATTTCTGGTTTATTTTTGTGTAAATCAAGTATATGTTTTAGTAAAATTGGTCTTGCATGAATATTTTTTACAATTTCTTTTACAAATTCTAGATCCTCTGTTCTATCAACAGTATATCTTATTTTAGAGATATTTTCATGATTTTCTACATTTACTAGACGAAATTTATTTTGTGGATCTCGGATATATGTTGTAACATGTTCTCTCTCTGATGGTTTTTTTGCATTTTCTTGGGCTTTTTTTAATACATCAAAAGAAAAAACTTCAACTTCAGTTCCATGTGGAAATGTTCTATGAATTGTATTTGTTGCAAAATCACATTTTTTATTTTCATATTCATTAATGATTTCATCAACAATATTAGGATCAATTAGTGGGTTATCTGAAGTAATTCTTACAATAATATCCATTGAAAATTTTTTTGCACATTGAAAATACCTATCAAGTACATCATTTGATGAACCTCTATAGTATTCAATTTGTTGAGAATCTAAATGTGTACATATTATATTATCTTCTTGTAGATTTGTTGTTGCTACGATAATCTTTTCTATTTTATTACATACTTGTAATTGATTTATAACATAATCTAAAATTGTATTTTTTTCATCAATTTTTTTCAACACTTTACCTGGTAATCTAGAAGATCCCATTCGAGCCTGAACAATACAACTAATCATAATTAATTATTTCTTAAGATCTATATAATCTGAAAAATTCTTTTATTAATCAAAGATAAATTATACTCATTAAGATTAATTTTATGTCTAATATTCGTGTAACTCATTCGGGATTTATCAATTTATTTACTGGACTTGTACGTGTAGTAGCAGCCTTTATTTTTATCACACTTTTAACTCGTAGTTTAACCGTAGAAGAATTTGGTCAATATAGTTTGATTCTCAGTATTGTTGTTTATGTTGTAACTTCTCATTGGATGATTTCTTATTGGGTGACCAGAGAAATTGCTCGTGGAAACTCTTCAGGTAGAACTGCAATTCTATCTAGTGGACTATTTTCTTCTGTAGGATTTTTGATCTTTGTAGTAATTGGATTATCCATATCAGATTCTTCAAATTTAGATATTACAATCATTATCTTTGCAGGTATTTTAGTTCCTTTACAATTCGCTCATAATGTTTTATCTCATATAGCAACAGGTTGGAAACCACAAATTGCAAGTTATGGAAATCTTATTTTAGAGTTATCTAGAATCCCACTAGTTTTTATTTTCTTATTGATATTTGAATTAGAATTAATTGGAATTTTCTTATCATTGATTCTAAGTTTTGTTGTTAGTAATATTGTGATGTTGTATTTCAATCGAAATCAATTGCATACAAATTTTTCTTTATCTATTCTTAAAACTTGGATTTCTAGATTTTGGATTCCAGGATATCCTATGATAGTTAGTATTATTCATACATTTGATTTTCTTATAGTTGCAACTTTAGCTTCTCCTGAAATTGTTGGTTTTTATGCTGCAATTCTAGCCATAGGTAGTTTTGTAAGTCATTCAAAACTTGTTGCAGTAGGAGTTTATCCTAAACTTCTTGGAAAAGATCGTGGAAAATATCTGAATGAAAATTTTCGATTGTTACTCTACTTTGCATTGTTATTTTCAACAATATCTATTGTTTTTGCAAAAGTTGGACTCTTTGTTTTAAACCCCGCATATCAGCTAATGAGTATAGGCGTAATTTTTATTTCAATTCGTTATATGCTATTTTCAATTTATGATAATTTCAATTTGATGCTCAGAGCGACTGAAACAATTGATGAAACACAAAATCCAACAATCAAAGATTTTCTTAAAAGTAAATTATTCAAACTCCCTACAATTCAATTAATACAATATTCAGGATATATCTTGATTTTAATAATATCTCTTACCTATATAGAATTCACAACAACATTAGATTTAATCTTATTTTGGTCTGTACTTTCTCTCTTGACACAAATTCCATCGACTTTGATTATTTCAATTTGGATTAAAAAAGAAAATTTAATTCAAGTGAAATTTTTGACTATTTTAAAATACTTTATAGCCCTAATCCCAACTTATTTTTTAATTGATTTCTTAAATAATACATTTTTAAATTATAACGTAAATTTCTTTGAATTTATACCAATAGTATTGTTGATATTAATTATTGGAATTTTAACTTATATTGGAATTACTTTTACAATCGACACTAATACTCGACAATTATTAAAATCTATAATAAAAGAATTTAAAAAATAATTATTTTGAATTCAGAGTTTTTTATAGAGATATTTGAGTTAAACGATAATTTTTAGAAATTTATTGATGATAGTATGATTTACATTTAATTAGCATTATGATTTCATAACTTCAATGTTCAAACAATTGTTGATTAAGTTTAGTGAGAATCTTGCTAGATTGATTACAGAGAAAGATTATGATTTACCACATCAATTAAAAAAACAAGCAACAAAGGAAGCAATTGAATTTTATCATAATAACATGCAAAATGCTCAAGTATTTAATTCAAAAAAATCAATATTAGATTTTGAATTAGAGAATGTTATCATAAATGGATTATATTTAGAATTTGGTGTAGCACAGGCAGTTCACACAAATTACATTGCATCTAAAATTCCCCAACTCAAAATACACGGTTTTGATAGTTTCAAAGGATTTCCTGAGTCATGGAACGGTACATCAAAAGAATTCCATAATTATAATGGTAAGATGCCAAAAGTTAGGGAAAATATAATTTTACATGATGGTTGGTTTGATAAAACATTACCAAGATTTGCAAAAGAAACTAATGAAAAAATAGCATATCTAAATATTGATTGTGATCTTTACTCATCAACAAAAACTGTTTTTGATAATTTAGGTGATAAAATACAAAAAGGGACAATAATTCATTTTGATGAATATCTAAATTTTCCTGATTGGCGTAATCATGAATATAAAGCGTGGAATGAATTTGTAGAAAAAAACAATATAGAATTTGAGTATATTGCAATTGGAGAAAAAGGTATGGTTACAGTTAAAGTTCTATAATTTTTAACAGAAATAAAACCCCCCGTGTTATTTCCAGAATTTTATGTTGTACTGATTTATCTCCATTATATCCATTTTAATAAAATGGTTTAAAAATCCCCCAGAAAATAGATTCGCACATTAATTTTAGCAATTAGTGGATTAATGTTACTTTCTAGATGTAAAATTGAGTCTCAAAATTTTAGGAAAATTATTTTTAATTTTTTACAATGAATTAATTTCTTTAAGTAACTCTATAATTTCATTTTTAGAAATAATTTTAGGGTTATTATCTAAGTGTTTTCTATCTTTTAAAATTAATTCAGCTGCTTCATTTAATGGAGTTGAAATTTTAATTGATGAAAATTCTAATTTTTCAATTATTTTTTTAAATCTTTCATAAAATTTTGATTTATTAAATTTATGAGCAATCATAGTAGTAAATGCTAATGCATGTCCATGTGAATAACCTTCATTTGAATACACATAAGACAATGCATGACCTAACGTTGTTGAACTATTCCCAAATCCTAACCCACATATTAAAGCACCAATAGGTAATTTTTCATAAATTTCATTCAAAATTGCATCTTCTAAAATATCAAATGCATGATTACATAGGAATTTTGTATACACATTACTGTTTTTGCTATCATAAGCTTCTGTACATTGTGCACAAGCATCTATTGCAGAATTTTTTAGTATTGAAAATGGAGTATTTTTAATAAAAAATGGATCCACAATTGCAATATTTCCAAGTATTTTATTATCATGAAAGCTTTGTTTCTTTCCATTTACTTTTAAAACCGATATTCGTGTTACTTCACTACCACTACCAAAAGTTGTGGGGATCAAAATTTTTTGTTTTTTTGTTTTAAAACCCACATATTTTGCAACATCCATCGAACTGCCTCCACCTAATCCGATAATAGTTGAAAATTTAGATGGATGAAAATTTGTAAGTATTTCATTAACTGTTTCTATTGATGGATTTGGTTCAACTAAATCAAATATCTTGAATTCTTTGATTCCTAGATGCTCTAACCAACCTCTTTTTGTAGCTCCTTTAGATGTAATTATTAGAGATTTTGAAGGGTATGGAAAATCTTTAGCAGAGTTGTCTCCAAAAATGATTTTTGATGGTTGAATAATTTTGTACAATATAAAAAATAATTCAAGGAACGATTATTATAACTTAAATCACTCCAAATTATCGTAGCATGAATTCTCTCAAAAATCTTATTAATTCAAAGCCAATTGTGCGTGTAGCTGGAGCTTTTGATGCACTTTCAGCAAAACTAGTTGAATTAAATAATTTTGATGCAGTTTGGGCAGGTAGTTTTGCAATTTCTGCAACTCATGCACTACCTGATGCTAGTATCCTTACAATGACTGAATTCTTGGATGTTGCATCAAGAATGGTTGATACTTGTACAATTCCAGTTATCGCTGATTGTGATACTGGTTTTGGAGGACCTTCAAATGTTAATCATATGGTAAAAAAATATGAAAATGCAGGGATTGCCGCAATAAGTATTGAGGATAAAATTTTTCCTAAGCAAAATAGTTTATTGGAAAATGGAAAACAAGAATTACTTTCTGAAAAAGATTTTGTAGCAAAAATTATTGCTGCAAAAAATGCAAAAAATGATCCTGATTTTATGATAATTGCAAGAACTGAAGCCTTAATAGCTGAACATGGTATGGATGAGGCATTAAAACGCGCTACTGCATATGAAATAGCTGGTGCTGACGCATTGATAATTCATTCTAAAAAAAACACTCCTGATGAAATTTTTGAATTTTGTGATACTTGGAATGGTTCAATTCCAATAATAGCTATTCCAACATCCTATCCTACAGTAACTTTGAATGAACTTTCTAATCATCATGTTAAAGTAGCAATTTATGCAAATCAATCTCTTAGATGTGCCCATTTAGCAATGTCAAATTATCTAAAAGAATTATCATCATCTATTAGTCTTAGTGATATCAAAACAGAAATGTCTTCAATGGAAGATATTTTTCATTTACAAGAAATGTTTCAATTAAGTACACAAGAAATAGAAATTGAAAAAGACCTAAAAAAGTTAGGATACATAAATTGATAGAATCAATACAAAGAAAAGTTTTCAAATACCTTCTAAATAAAAAAATAGAAAATTTTGTGGGAGTTCCTGATTCAACATTAAAATATTTTATTGATGAAGGATTAAAAAATAAAAAAATTCTCATTACAACTAGAGAAGAGGAAGCTATAGGAATTGGTGTAGGTATGACTCTGTCAAATAGTAAATCACTTATATTTATGCAAAATGCAGGATTTGCAAATTCATTGAGTACTATTACATCTCTTGTACAATTATATGAAATCCCATTAATTTTTTTAATTGGTTGGCGAGGCTATCTGAAAAATGACGCTCCAGAACATACCAAAATTGGAAAAATTCAACCAGAATTGTTGAAAATAATTGGATTAAAATCTAGAATAATCACTGAAAATAACTGGAAACAATCATGTGATTGGGTATTATCAGAAAATAAAAAGAAAAAGCCTTGTTCTTTAATTATACGGAGAGAATTTCTTGATTAGAAAAGAAGCTATTGAAATAATTTCAAAATACACAAAAAATAACCCGATAGTATCAGCTAATGGTTTCATTAGTAGAGATCTGTTTGAAATTCAAGAAAAAGAATCAAATTTTTACATGATAGGTTCTATGGGACTTGCTTCTTCAATATCTCTTGGAATTGCATTAAAAAATCCAAAAAAAACTATTTTTGTTTTTGATGGTGATGGAAATATCCTAATGAATTTTGGTTCATTAGTAACAATTGGAAGTTTAAAACCAAAAAATCTTGTTCATATAATTTTTGATAATAATGTACATGAATCAACAGGAGGACAACCAACAAATATCTCTAAAATAAATTTTGAAAAAATTTCTACTGCTGTAAATTATAAAACTTTTAAAATTACCACCGGATTAAAATTAATTCAAACTCTAAAAAATCTAAAAAAATTATCTGGTCCTATATTACTACACATAATTATTTCTTCAAATCAAAATAAGAGTGGTAGGATAACCATTACTCCAAAAAAAATTCGAGATAGATTCATTAAATCATTATTAAAATGATGTTAAATTGAAAGTAATTTTTTTAGCTGCAGGAAAAGGAAAGAGATTGGGTGATCTTACAGAATCTTTTCCAAAATGTTTGTTAAAAATTAATGGTAAATCCATTCTGGAACGAGACATGGATGCATTTTTGAAAAATGGAATTAAAGATTTTATTATAATTACTGGTCCACATGATGAACAATTTGATTTTCAAAATGTTCATTATATACAAGATATTAATCATGAAGAACATGACGTTCTTGGAACATTAATGGAGGCTAGAAATTTTTTAGATGATGATATAATTGTATCTTATACTGATATTATTTATGATGAATCAATAGTAAAATCTTTACTTGATTTTTCAGGTGATATTGGATTAGCTGTTGATATGAATTGGAAAGAAGCCTATATTGGAAGAACTGAACATCCTGTTGCTGAAGCAGCAAATACAATGATCAAAAATAATTCTGTTTTAAAGATTGGACATCAAATGGAAAGGTTTGGTGAATATACTGATAATATGATTGGTGAGTTTTTAGGAATAATGAAATTATCAAAAAATGGCGCAAAAATTTTACGTAAGCGATATGAAGAATTAGAAGAATCATCCTCAGTACATTTTCATGAATCTAGATCGTTTCAAAATGGATATATTGTTGACATACTTCAAGATTTGATTGAAAATGGAATAAATGTTAATTCTGTTGAAATTTCTGGTAAATGGTGTGAAATAGATACATTACAAGATTTAGAAAATTCAAAGAAAAAATTTATTTGAGTTTATTTGGATGCAATATTTTTAATTTTAATGCATACTGCAGATTTACTCGTAAAAGCTAAATATTCATATGATACTTTTCTCTTCTTTACAAATTCTTGAAATGCTTTAAACTCATGTTGTTTCCATGTTGGATAGTTAAAGTATTCATCAAAAATTAAAATTGTATCCTTTGTAATTCTATTTCCTAATAAATCAAAAATTGTTTTAGTTGATGAGTAAAGATCACAATCAAAATGAATAAAATCTATCGTTTCATTATGTTTTTCCAAAAAAATTGGTAATGTTTTATCAAACCAACCTTTGTAAATCTGAATATTTTTTGGCAATGTTGGAATTTTACCTTTTTCTGAATATGCTCCTTTTGGATATGGTTGACCTGACCAATCTTCAGGTAAACCTTCAAAACTATCAAAACCATAACAAATTTCATTTTTAATTCTTTTTGCAATTTCTTTTGTGGTTATACCTTTTCTAACTCCAAATTCTAAAATCAATCCTTTACCCATGATTTTGGGTAATGCGTATTCAAATAATATGTCAATTTTATGAGTAAAACAAAGAGCATTAGTCATATTTTTTTTGATGTAATCAATTGATTCTTGAGTGGCTGTAATTCTCAGTTGGTGCCTTAAATCATATTCAAATTCTTCATATGGTTTTTCATTTCTAGACATTTAATATCTTCCATTAATAATTAATTTAATTTATTTTTAGCTGCGTATGTCATTACTGATACAATGGTTTTAGAATCAATAATTTTACCTGTTTTAATCATTTGAATTAATTTCTTCAATGAAATTTCTTCAATTATTATTGATTCTTCATCATCAAGTTTTTGTTCAGAAATTTTTTTAATATTGGTAGCCAGAAAACAATCAATATATTGTAAATTATATCCTAAAAAAGGATAATATCTAATTAAATGAGTTAATTTTTTAGCAACATATCCTGTTTCTTCTAAAAATTCTCTTTTAGCTCCTTCTTTAGAAGTTTCATTTTTATCTAATATTCCGGCAGGAATTTCTAAAACATCTTTGTGTGGGTATCTAAATTGTTTCACCATGATAACTTTGTCATTATTTAGTGCTAAAATTGCAGCTGCATTATTTTGTTCAATTATTTCATGATTTACTTTTTTATTTCCAATTGAAAAATTATAAAGACTCACATCAAATGCTTTACCCCGAAAAATTTTCTTTTTTTTAACCATTTTATTCTAAATTTATTATGTCCCTTAACATGTTTTTATCTTTCAAATCATTATAAATTTCATAATCTTTAAGCGTATCAAATTCTAACCAACCATTTTTGGTTGTTGACATGTTGACCTTAACTCCTGAAGTAATCAATGCATGAATTAAGTCCACTAAACGTGAATTTTCAAATGTTAAATTTTGATTTAATGAGTTTTTACCATTTTTAGCTTCAGATTTAGATTTATGATAAATTTCTTTTAGTTTTTTTATTCCATCTTTTTGAATTTTCATCAAACCTATAAAATGTCCATTTACATCTTGTACATTTTTTACTTCTTGACCTATGCTAATCACATTGTCATTACTATCAATTGTTACAGTTTCATGTGCATCATCTAAAGGATTATCTATACGTAATTTCCAATATTTTAACCAATTTGTATCTACAACTAATGTTATATCCTCTTTTGATGAAATTAATTTTCTTAAAATATTTTCTTCAAATATTATATCTGCATATGATATAATTACTTCATCATCTATTTTTTCTTCTGCACAAAATAAACTTTCAAGCATATTTGTTTCATAGTATTTTTCATTCAGAAATGTTTGAATATTTGGGAATTTTATTTTATTTGCATTATGCCCAACAACCACTGAAATATCTTTAATTTCACAATTTTGAAAAGTGTCAATTATTCTTTCAAGTAATGGAATTTCTCCAAATTCTATCATGGATTTTGGAATTTCATTAGTAATAGGTAAAAGTCTCTTTCCTTTTCCTGCAGCTAAAATTATAGCTTTCATATTAAATCAAAATAATTTTTTCTTTTAAATGTATGATACATTATTTCAATCACTTTGTTTGTACAGGTATTCGCCAAAGTTTTTGAATTGGAATCATTTTTAATGCTTTACTTTTCCCAATTTGTGAATTCCCATAAACATCAATATTATTTTGAACTACACTGAATTGCTCATTGGTTAAAATAAATGAAAATTTTTTAGGCCAAATTTTGAATTTTTCTATATTTGAATTATTTTTTTCATCAATCCAACTTTTTACATCATATTCAAATTCATATTCTGGAATCGTTGTCATCCTATCTTTACCCATTACATTATGTGATAACCCTCTACAATAATCAGAAATTGATTTGAACTGAATTTCAAATTTTTCAATACCTGATTTTTTTAACAAATTATATGCTGAATTGATTACATGTTCAGTCCATTCATCCATACATGTAATCACAACTTCTGCTAGAAAATGATAGATAACTTGTGTACCATCTTCACCTGAAATTAATTTATTATATTCATCATCTTTTTGGTAATTTTTAATAATCTCTTCAGGTGAATCCCATAATTCATTTATGGTTGCTTCTTTGAATCCTTCTGAAACTCTAAATACTTTTTCTGTAGAATCTTTTAATCCTTTCATCATTTGGAAATATAGATCAAAAACATCAATATTATTTTGTAATAAAAATTTGATTATTGGTTCAAACACAATTCCCTTATTTGTTACAAATATTGTAAATGCAAGTAATCTCAACTCTACATATTCATCAAATGATAATGTGTTTGAACCAATTATTACTTCTTCAGTTTCTACTATGTTTTTTCCATTACTTAGTTTAGCAAAATCTCTTTGAATTATTCTAAATTTAGTTTTTAAATCCCATTTTTCTACTTCTTTTGGTGTTTTCATTTCAGAACCATCAAGTAACATGCAGGTATGAACAACAATTTCATCCATTCTGGCACGAACTAACCCTCTGAGTGTTTCAATATGATTTTCGTATGTTTCACCTGGTAATCCTAAAATGACTTCTGATGTTGTTTGTAATCCTGATTCTTTAATAGCTGGATAAAGCTCTAACATTTGTTCAACGCTAATATTTGAACGTCGAATATTGGTTAAAACCTCCTTATCAAGTGATTGAACTGACATAGTTATTCGTAATGATTTACTGAGTTTTCTAATTGCTTTGATGATTTTTTCACGTTGATTTTTTCCAGTTGTACATTTTATGAATTTTGGATAATTCACTTTTTCTTGCATATTTGCAAGCTCTTCACAAATTTTTTGATCTCTTGAATACATTCCAAAATTTAAATCACTAATGTGTAGACTAGGAGTATTTTTTGGAACATGTTTTGAAATATAATCTATTTCTGAACTAACCCTGTCTAAACTAAACATATTAACTTGATTTACTTCATCTTTTCCATCTGTACAAAATGTACAGTGAAATGGACATCCTCTATTAGTTTGAATCATAGGAGTTAATTTGCCATCAAAAAATTCATCAAGTAATCCAGATGTATATGGTGAAGGGATTTCATCAAGTGTTTTTATTCTAATAGATGGAATTGAATACTGAATTTCACCTATTTTATTTCTTGTAATACAACCATCAATTGGTTTTTCTAATAATTTTTCTTTGATTTGATCTAGTGAATCTAATTGTAATATTGCATCTATGATATTTGCAAAACCTGATTCCCCATCTACTGGAACGTAAACATCAATTTCTTGATGTTTTTCCATAAATTTTTTCTGTGATGGTAAATCAATTGGAAAATTTGGACCTCCCCAAATTTTGATGGCATTGGGTTTTATCTCTGATAATATTTTGAACATTTCTGAACTAATATTATGTGACCAACAATAATTACTCAACCCTAGAACATCTGGTGGTGATTCTTTAATTGCCCTTTCTAATTTAGGAATATATTTAAAAATTTTAATGTCTATTTTTTTACCAAATAATTTTTTACAATAAGTTGCAATGAATCCTACATTTAGAGGAAATGCTTCGGTCGCAAGAGTAACTGTATCATATGTAAGATCGGCCAAGTAAATTTTTAATGGTTCAGTCATATTTGATATTGGATAAATTAATTTGTATTTATATCATCTTTCCTTTGATTTATTTGTAATTTAATTATTGATTTAGGCAGTAGAATCACTGATTTTTTTTAATTCTAACCAAAATAATTTCTCTTGTTCGAAATTTTTACCCACTAAATTACTTTTTTCATTTGGGTCATTTTCTAAATCATAAAATTCTTTTGTATTATTATATTCATTCCAAATAAGTTTCCATTTGGATGTACGGATAGATTTCACATTGGGTTTTTTTGGAGGAGCTTTTTCATTTTGAGGATTTCCAGTCTCAGAAAATGCCATTTTTTCAGAAATTTTTTCTCCTTGGATAAGTGGAACTAAAGAAACTCCGTCTAATTTTTCATATTTTTCATCTAATGGAATATTCAAAATTTCTAATAATGTTGGCATGAAATCTATTGTTCTTACTTGTTGAATAATTTCTTTTTGTGGGAAATCATTTCCAAGAAAATATGCAAATGTTCTTAGTGTATAATCATAACAAAAAGCACCATATGCTCGTTCACCAATTTTTTCACCAACACTAATTCCGTGATCTGACATTACAAGAATGATTGATTCTTTATCTAAATCCAACTTTATAATTTCATTCAAAATACTTTCAAGATAATTCTCTGCATTTTGGAAAAGTAAATCATACCGATTTTTATTTTGTTGAGTATTTTTAAAAAATTCTTCACTAAAATTATTATAAACTTTTAAAACTTGCTCCATAATACCTGTATGAATATTACTATATTGTAAATAAAGAAAAAATTTCTTTCCTTCTCTATTTTTTTCCTTCATTTTTTTAAGGAAATTCTTGTGACGAAAGATCAGATCATCTTTTATTTCATCATGAATATTTAATTCATCTAATCCTTGTTTAGGAATTGTTAGTTTACTTACTGTATCTGCACAAGTATAATATCCATTTTCATGTAAATATTCAGAAATTATTTTAAATTTATCTGCCTTAAAATTATACGTAGACCAATAACTATCTGTTCCAGTTCTAGTACCATAACTTCCACTAAATACTGCATGCATAGCTGCAATTGTATGAGGTCCATAGGTTATTGATTGAGAAAAAAATGTACTTCTTTCTTTAATATTATTAAAAACAGATGATTTTTTTGCTCTGTCTAATCTGCCCCCATCTATCATTAATATGATCAAATTTTTCTTCATTGACTAATAATCAAAACAGATGATTAAATTTGTTTCAAACTAATTCAATTTTTTGTAATTTATTTCATGAATTGTAGTTTTTTACAAATTAAAATAAAATATAATGGTTCAATATTTTTATCATATTTCTTTACAAAAAAATCATCATCCGGAATTTTTTTAGTTTTTTCTATATGGGTATCAAATTTAGTAACATTTTTTTGAATATATTTTATGTAGAATTGTTTATTTTTATCAACTCTTTTTAGAATTTGTGCCATTGCTTTTCTAATTTTACTTATTTTTATATCAATTTGAGTATCATTAGTTTTTTCTAAAAATCTCTGAGAAAAAATTTCAATTATATCAAACTTTATTCTAATTTTTTCTTTTAACTCATTTATTGAAAATGTATAATCATTATCAAATCCCTTCTGTTTATTTTTTATTGCAAGTACTAATACGCCATCCTCTTTTAAGAATTTAAAATATTTTTCTAAATTTTTAGAGAAATTATTTTTATTCAAATTTTCAAAAGAAATTATTCCATCAAAAAATAATTCATAATTTTCTCTTTTAATAGAAGAAAATAGGATTTTTCCATGCTGTTTTTTTCGAACATCAATTTCTTTAGAAAGTAAAGTTCTACAAGAATATATCTCTGTCACATTATTTTCTAAAAGTATTATTGAACTATGATATGTTGTAAATGTATTTGATTGATGATCAAAAATTTTCCCATCTACAAATTTTTGAATAAATTTATATCTGTAAATATTATTTTTTATTATTTCAGAATTTAGCATTTGTTTTCATAGAAAATTAATAAAGTCCATATTTAATTTATTATTGATAGAATAATTGACACCAAATCAAACTAAAGGCATTTTACTGCAAGGTAAAATATCCTCATGGACTAATGACATTGTAAATGAGTACCAACATAATTTCCCATATGCAAAAATCCTTGTTTCTACATGGGAAGGAGAAAATACTGATAACATCGATTGTGATGTAATAAAATCTAAACTTCCCCCTTTACCTAAACCTCATAAATCTACTGTAAATTTTCAAATAGTTGGTTGTAAGAAAGGTTTAGAAAATTTGAAAACTGATTTAATTATGAAATGTAGAACAGATCAATTTGTTCATAACAAAAATATCTTTCATATTTTTCAAAATTCTTGTTCGTTAGAAAAAATCATGATACCCGAACTTGGTACTCCTAAAAATATAGAATACAGGACATCCGATTTTTGTCAAATTGGTTCTAGGGATGTTTTATTAGATTTTTGGAATAACATTCCATTATATGATGGATTTCATTATGAGGAAGCTGCAACATATCTTACAAAATATTATATTTTAAAAGTCAAAAATGATTATTGTCCATGGGAAATTGCTTTGAAAAAATATTTCTCTGTAAAAAGTTATCATGATGATTTTCAAATAGAATGGAAAAAATTAAATGAATTTGATGAATACAAAAATGTTTATGATATTGGATTTCAAAATCGTACAACAGTAGATCCATTTTTTGATTAAAATTTTATTGATTCTACAAATATTATGATGATATTTTTTTTAAAAGTCTTATACATATCCCATTTTTTTTAATTCATCTTCAATCTCTTTTGTTTTATCATCATTATTTTTTATGTCTGAAATAAGCGAACAACTTTCATATTTTTTTAAGAATTCTTCCATTGATTTTATAATTTCAGGAAATGAAACAGCTATATTGTTTGTCTCAAATGGATCTTTTTGTATATTGTATAAACATACATTATGTTCAGAATTTTTCCTATCTCTATAATACTTGAATTCAGATGTTCGTATACCGATAATCAAACTTTCTTTTTGTTCTTGAATATCCCCAGTTTGAATAAACATTGGAATTTCTTTTAATTTACCTCCGTTGATTAATTCGGTTAAATCCCTTCCATCTATATTTGAATTATCTGATTTTATTCCTATTTGATTCAACATGGTTGGAAAAATATCAATTCCTCCAACAAGATCATTAATTTTTTTTTTAGGAATTTTGTTCCCAATTATCAATAAAGGTACTTTTAATGTTTCTTCATCTAAAGTTGTTTGTCCTCTGGAATTTAGTGTTCTAAATTCCTCAGGAGTTAATTGGTTTTTCAATTTTTTTTTATGAAAAAATTTTGTTATATTTCTAATTAAAATGAATAATTTTAATCCTATTGGTTCTAAACTAGGAGCAATTTTTTTTCCCTTTTTCATTATTGATTGAACTTTTGGAATTTGACCAACATGATTAACTATTGGAATATAATCTCCATGATCTGATGTAATTATTATCAATGTTTTTTCCAAATCACATTGATCAATAATTTTTCCAATCCATGTATCAATATATGATATCATTTTTTCATAATTTGTTTTT